>ENA-OURC01000630-OURC01000630.1-human-gut-metagenome-genome-assembly--contig:-NODE-630-length-11450-cov-3.45599_pt1 | contig 11450 bp, 10 predicted proteins | sample MGYA00243026_ERZ508738 | MGnify/ENA primary metagenome ERZ508738 (study PRJEB26277, sample SAMN04329806) | human gut metagenome | biome: human-associated habitat | host: Homo sapiens | place: USA...
CTTGAGAGGGCTGCGTCTTAACCGCTTGACCAAGTGGCCATATAACTACTAACTAAGTGTAGCATATTTTACAGGGGGAAGTCAAGATGTTAAAGAAAAATATCTAGAAAAAATTTGAACGTTCGCTTGACAATAATAAGAAACGGATGTACAATACAAACAACAATTCTATAAAACAAAAATTTGCAAGGAGGGCATATGATAACAACATTACATATAAAAAATATAGGAATAATAGATGATATAACAATAGATTTTAATGAAGGGTTGAATGTATTAACAGGAGAAACGGGAGCAGGTAAAACCTTAATAATAGATTCATTAGCAATTGTTGCTGGGGGAAGATTCTCAAAGGAAATGATAAGAAAAGGGGAAAATTATTCGTTTGTTGAACTTAGTATGTATTGCCCAGAAGACGAAAGAGCGATTGATGGAAATATAATTATTACAAGAGAAATTTATTCAAATGGTAGTAACTCGTGTGAAATAAATGGAGGGCTTATAACAGTAAATGAATTAAAAGATATAATGAAAAAAATAATAGATATACATGGGCAACAGGACAATCAACTTTTATTGGATTCGAAATATCATATAAATTATTTGGATTCCTTTATAGGAGATAAATTAAAAAAGCAAAAAGAATTTTATTTGGAGTTATATACCGAATACAAAAAGAAACAAGAAGAGTTACAAAAAAATTATGGAGATGAAAAAGAAAAAGAGAGAAGACTAGATTTATTAAGGTATCAATTAAATGAAATAGCGCAAGCAAACTTGAAATCACGAGAAGACGAGGAATTAGAAGAAAAGAGAAATATAATAGTAAACTCTGAAAAATTACATATAAATTTGACCGAAATAGATGAAACTTTATCAAATCAAGTAATTGATGGATTAAGCAGTTCTATAAAAGCATTAGAAAAAATAGAGGAATATGGAGAGATATATAAAGAAAAATTAATTGATCTTAAAAACATATATTATGAAATACAGGAACATTCAAGGGATTTTGAAAATATGAAAACTCAAATATGCTTTGACGAGTGTGAAAGAGACGACATAGAAAAAAGATTAGATATCATATATTCTCTTAAAAGAAAATATGGAAATAGCATAGAAGAAATATCAAAGTATAAAGAAAATGTAGAGAAACAGATATATGAAATTGAAAATGCTGAAGAATATAACAAAATATTGAGAACAAGAATAAAAGAATTGGAAGAAGAAATGAGCAAATATGCGGAATCAATGGAAAAAATAAGAATAGAATATGCCAATGAACTATCTGAAAAAATAAATACTGAGTTAAAGGATTTAGAAATGCTTAATTCCATTTTTGAAATAAAAATAGAAAGATTACAAGAATTCAATATTAATGGATTAAACAAAGTAGAGTTCTATATTTGTACTAATATAGGAGAAACAACAAAACCACTTGTAAAAGTAGCATCAGGTGGAGAAATGTCAAGATTAATGTTAGCTATTAAGTCTGTATTTGCTAAAACAGATGATGTTCCTGTTTTGGTATTTGATGAGATAGATACAGGAATAAGCGGAAAAGCGGCCAAAGCAGTAGGAGAGAAGCTAAAAATAATATCAAAAGTACATCAAGTAATATGTATAACTCACTTGGCGCCAATTGCGGCAAGAGGAGACTATAATTATTATATAAGTAAAAATGTAAGAGAAGAAAAAACGGTAACAACAATAAAGCAGCTAAATGAGGAAGAAACTATAAATGAAATAGCAAGAATAGCAACAGGAGAGGTAACAGAAATCTCTAAACAGCATGCAATAGAATTACGAAAAGCTTCTTAATGGAAAATATAATCAATGTCCTTAAAACCTCATATAAAAATGAGGTTTTAAGACACTAAAACAAACAAGAATAATGTCGTTTTATGACACACGATTTTTCTTGAATTTAAGTAAATAAACAGTTATAATTAAATTAACAATTATATTTATAGCAAAGTTTGAATTTATTAATGTCAAAAAACTTAAATCAAAAAAGTTAGATTTCTTAAATTTTTAATCTGAAATCTCAAAAATCACAATTATCTTCAAAAAAATCTCAAAATATAATGAATTTTTCATATTTACACATATGTTTTTTTGTCATATCAAAATTTTGTTCAAATTCTATATAAGAAATTTAATAATATTATTAAATTTGTCTTAAAGCTATATGTATAAAATCTGATGCTAAGGAGGAATGATAATAAATAAAACAAAATGCTAGTTAAACAAATACCTTCAAGATGAGTGCCAAAAATGGTACTCATTTTTCTTGAAAAATAAACATAAATCCCACAAAACTGTTTACATGTTCTTACTTTTAGGGTATAATAATACATATTATTTTATGGCGAAATATTAGACATAAGCCTAGAAAGGGATGAAAAGTATGAATGAAGAAACAAACAACAATTTAGAACAAGAATTGGATTTAAACCAATTAATGATAATAAGGAGAGAAAAATTAGAAAAATTAAAACAAAATAATAAGAATCCTTTTGAGATAACAAAATTTGATATAACTCATACAAGTAAAGAAATAATAGATAATTATGAAGAATTAGAAGGGAAAGATGTAACAATAGCTGGAAGAATTATGGCTAAAAGAATAATGGGAAAAGCATCATTCTGCCATATTCAAGATGGAGATGGAAAAATTCAAAGTTATGTAAGCATAAATGATCTGGGAGAAGAGAGTTATAAACAATTTAAAGAAGATGATATAGGAGATATAATTGGAATTACAGGTTTTGTATTTAAAACAAGGACAGGTGAAATATCTATTCATGCAAAAGAAGTAATACTTCTTTCAAAGTCTCTAAGACCACTTCCAGAAAAATTTCATGGACTAAAAGATACAGATTTACGTTATCGCCAGAGGTCTGTAGATTTAATTATGAACCCTGAAGTAAAAGAAACATTTAAAAAGAGATCATTAATAATTAAAGAAATCAGAAATATGTTAGATGAAAAAGGATTTATGGAAGTTGAAACACCTATATTACAAACTATACCAGGTGGAGCTTCTGCAAGGCCATTTATAACACATCATAATACTCTAGATATAGATATGTATTTAAGAATTGCAACAGAATTATATTTAAAAAGACTTATTGTTGGTGGATTTGATAAAGTTTATGAGATAGGAAGAAACTTTAGAAATGAAGGTATGGATATAAAGCATAATCCAGAGTTTACTTGTATAGAACTTTATGAGGCATATACAAATTTAGAAGGTATGATGAATATAACCGAAGAACTAATAAGAAGATGTGCTAACAAAGTATGTGGTACTGGAAAAATATCATATCAAGGTGAAGAAATTGACCTAGAAAAACCGTTTAGAAGAATTACTATGATTGATAGTATTAAAGAAGTTACAGGTGTTGATTTTAATACTGTAGAAACAGATGAAGAAGCACAGAAAATTGCAAAAGATTTAAACATGGAAATTGATCCAATAAAAACAACCAGAGGTGACATAATAGTACAAGTATTTGAAGAAAAAGTTGAAGAAACATTAAGACAACCAACATTTTTATATGAATATCCAATAGAAAGTTCACCTCTAACCAAAAAGTGTAAAGATAATCCAAGAATGACACAAAGATTTGAATTGTTTATAGGAGGTAGAGAATATGCAAATGCATACTCAGAATTAAATGATCCTATTGACCAATATGAAAGATTTTTGAAACAAGTACAAGCAAGAGAAGCAGGAGACGAAGAAGCAAATATGATGGACGATGACTTTGTGCAAGCATTAGAATATGGAATGCCACCAACAGGAGGCATGGGAATGGGAATTGACCGTTTGGTAATGTTACTTACAGATTCAGCATCAATAAGAGATGTACTATTATTCCCAACAATGAAACCCTTAGCATAGAACATTTAAGAATTTTAATAAAACCTAATAAATTTTAAAAGAGCTGAATACTGCTTAATAAGTACATTACAGCCATTATATAAAAAAATTACAACATATTGCATCATAAAAAAGTGCAAAAAAACAAACAACTTTCAACTTTTTTGCACTTTTAGTGCAATTTTTTTATCAAAATTTGCACTAAAAGTACAATAGTATTTTAATGAATTTTATGTTATAAATTTATTATAAATATAGTAATAATATGATGGTAAAATTATTATAAAGGTGGTGAAAACAAAAACTATAAAAAAATTTTTAATTTTAGGAGGAAAAAAATGAATAAAAAAATAATTCTTTCAGTATTAGCAATTTTAATTAGCATATGCTTAATACTAACAGGTTGTAGTAAAAACAAAGAAGGTAAAGCAGAATATATAGAACGAGTTGCAAATGTAACAAAATATCCAGACAAAAAAATTGTAGAATTTAAAAATAACTATGAATTAATAGACAATGGAATAATAACAACTGAAATCTATGAAAAATTTAAAAATAATGATAATATTTATAATCTAACAGTAACAGAATACTTAAGACTAAGAGATATATCATCAAAAGAGAGTTATAATATAAATAAAGCAATACAAACAGGAGTAGTAAAAGAGGACACAATATATGCAGATTATTTTGCGAAAACTTGTGGATTTGAAAACAAAAAAGAATTATTAAAATATACAAAAGCTGTATTTGAACTAGCTGACAAAGAAAAATAGATGCAAATTCTTTAATCGAATTTTATATTTGAAATGATGAATAATAAACTGAACATATAAATAGAAATAATTTTTAGCGTTTTGTATCATAAAATAATCCTTTTTAAAAAAGAAAAGGGCTATTTTAATAAATTTGTAATTGTAGATATAACAAACTCAATCATTTTATTATAATCTAATTGCTCATGTTTGTGGTAAACAATTTCGTGACATAAATTATCTATCATACCAATTGCAATATGAACTTTTTCATTTATATTTTCTGTTTTAAAACCATTTTTTAATAATATACTTGTTACACTTGTTGTTATTTCCATCTCGGCGTTATGAAAAAGTTTAGCAACTTCTTTATCAGAATGGGTCATAGAAATAATTTCTTCATGAGCAGTTTGAGATAACTTGTGATTATTTATGAACTTGTCTATCATTTGTCTTAGAATACTAGGAAAGTTATTAGCAGTTATTTTTACATCAGTATTACTAACAGCTAACATAGGAAAAAAAATAGAATTGGCATATAGTTTAATTCCTTCTATTAATATATCATGTTTATCTTTAAAATATTGATAAACTATTCCAGTTGAAACTCCAGCCAATTTAGCTATTTCAGCTGTATTAGTATTATAATATCCTTTTTCGCAAATTAATTCAAAACCAGAGTGTATTATTTTTTCTTTCTTTTCAATTGAGCGCTTTTGAATAGGTTCTCTTATTTCAGAAATTCCCATATAATCCTCCTTGTAAAAGGCTAATATAACAATATTATATTGAGCAATGAGAAAAAAGTCAAGAAATATGAAAAAGAATTCATATTCTATTGACTTTTTGTAAAACTATATTATAATAATACAAGAAATGTGAATAATAATTCATATATATGAAGGAGTTGCGAATGAAAAAGTACAAATATAATATAAATAATTTAGACTGCGCGAATTGTGCAAGAAAAATTGAAGAGATTTTAAACAAAAATAAAGAATTAAAAAATGCAATAGTCAATTTTAATACTTCAAAAATTTCTTATGAAGCCGAAAGGGAATTTTCCATAAAAGAGTTAAACGATATTATAAAAACGGTAGAACCAGATGCATATGTTACAAAAGAAGAAAACAAAACAAAAAAAGAATTTCATCTTTCTATTTTGATAATTGCATTGGCAATAGGATTATTGGGCTATTTTATGAGACTAAATAATACAGCTAAAATGATTTTATACATTGTTGCTTATACCTTATTATTGTATAGAACAGGCATAAATGCTGTAAAGTTATTATTCAAAAATAAAACGATAAATGAAAATATGTTAATTACTATTTCGTGTATAGGGGCATTAGCAATAGGAGAAGTAGTAGAAGGAATGCTTGTAATTGCTCTTTACACAATAGGAAAAATATTAGAAGAAAAGGCTGTTAATAATTCAAGAAAATCAATAAAAGACTTAATTGATATAAAACAACCATATACAGGTTGTAAAAAAAGGAGAAAAAATTCCTGTTGATGGTATAGTTATTACAGGAGAAACAATGCTTGACACATCAGCTCTTACAGGTGAATCAGAATTAATGCAAATAAAAGAAGGCGACCAGGTTTTGTCAGGAAGTATGAATATGGGAGAAATAATAGAAATAAAAGCAACTCAAATAGCAGAAAATTCAACAGTATCAAAAATATTGGAACTCTTAGAAGATGCTACAGATAAAAAAACAAAAACAGAAACTATTGTTTCTAAAATAAGTAAAATATATACGCCAATAGTAATTATATTAGCACTTCTAATTGTAATTTGCTTACCTATAATATTCAATATACCTATGCTAGAAGCCATACATCGTGGACTAACATTTTTGGTAATATCATGCCCATGTGCAATAGCTATATCTGTACCACTTTCATATTTTACTGGAATAGGAGTTGCAAGCAAAAAAGGAATACTTATAAAGGGAAGCAATTATTTGGATGCATTGGATAATACAAAAAATATTGTATTTGACAAAACAGGAACTTTAACAAATGGGGCATTTACAGTAACTAATATAGAAATATTTGATAAAGACTATACAGAAAATCAAGTTATAGATATTTTGATAAAGGGAGAATCATTTTCAAATCATCCTATTGCAAAATCCATAATGAATTTAAAAAATGGAAAAGTGAATAACGATGATGTAAAAAAATATCAAGAGATAGAAGGCAAAGGAATTACCTTTGAATTAAATGATAAAAAAATATCTATAGGAAATAAGTTAATATGTAATTGTGAGGAAGATGCAATACTACACTTGAATATAGATGGAAAACACATAGCTTCTGTTTTTATAAATGATGGTATAAAAAACGATGCAAAAGAAACCATAGAAGAGCTAAAAAAACAAAAAATAAAAACTTTCATGTTTACAGGCGATAAGAAAGAAACAGCACTGAACATAGGAAAGAAATTGAATATAGATGAGATTAAATATGAAATGTTGCCAACAGATAAGTTTGAAGAGTTTGAAAAAGTTTCAAGCAAAAATGAACTTACAATATTCGTTGGAGATGGAATAAATGATGCACCAGTTTTAAAAAGAGCAGACATAGGAATTTCTATGGGAGGAGTTGGAACAGATTCTGCAATTGAAGCTAGCGATATTGTACTAATGTCAGATGATTTAAAAAAAATTCCAGTAGCAATACAAATATCAAAATATACAAAAAATATAATAAGGCAAAATTTGGTCTTTTCTATTTCAATGAAAATAATTATTTTATTGTTAAGCGTTTTAGGATTTGCCAATATGTGGCTTGCAGTATTTGCAGATACTGGATTAACATTATTAACAATACTAAATACATTAAGAATAATGAAAAGGTTTGCTTAAAAACAAGGTTGAAAAACAATACTGTAGTATGTTATAATTAGCATGCTACAATTTATTTTTTAAGGAGGAAAAATGTTTACTTTTGATAAAAGATTTTTATATATAATAATGGCAATTATAATTATAAGAGGATTAATGCCATACTTTACAGATGTAAATATGTTAATAGGATTATTAATGTCGTTGCCGGCTGTGCTTATAGCAATTACATTTCATGAATTTGCACATGCTTATGCGGCAGACAAACTGGGGGACGAGACACCAAGGCAACAGGGAAGGCTAAATTTAAATCCATTATCACACATAGACCCAATAGGATTTATTCTTTTGATTTTTGCTGGATTTGGATGGGGAAAACCTGTACAAATAAATCCAAGAAATTTTAACAGAGATATGCCAATGAAAAAAGCAGAAGCAATTGTTGCAGCGGCAGGACCAATAATGAATTTTATACTTGCAATTTTATTTACAATAATAAATCTTAGCATTATAAAATTTTTCAATGGATTCTATAATCTACAGATAGGAATGATAACAGTAGGTATTATAGAAAATTGCGTAATAGTAAATTTGGGTTTGGGAATATTTAATCTGATACCATTACCACCACTAGATGGCTCAAAAATATTGAGTAATTTCTTACCGTATAAAGCAAGAGAATGGTTTGAAAGCCGTGAGCAAATATTTTATATTATATTTGTAGCTATATGGGTTACAGGACTTGCAGGTACAATAATATCACCACTTATAAATGAAGCTTATAGAGGTTTAACATACATAATGGCGAAAATGTTTAAAATAATATAATAAATAAACTTAATCCTGTTGTGGATGTAAATGGTCTAAGGAAGGAATGATGAACGTGAAAGAAAACATAATTACATTGGGAATTGAATCAAGTTGTGACGAAACTTCTGTTGCCGTTGTGAAAAATGGCAGAGAAGTTCTTTCCAATGTTATAAATTCACAAATAAAAATACATGAAAAATATGGAGGAGTTGTTCCAGAAATAGCTTCAAGAAATCATATTGAAGCTATTTCTGAAGTTACAAAACAAGCGTTGGAAGAAGCAAAAATAACATTTGAAGATATAGACATAATTGCTTGTACATGTGGACCAGGATTAGTTGGAGCACTTTTAATAGGTGTATCTTATGCAAAGGCTTTAAGTTATGCATTAAATAAACCATTAATTGGAACAAACCATATAGAAGGACATATAGCGGCCAATTATATAACGCATAAAAATTTGACACCACCTTTTTTATGTTTAATAGTTTCAGGAGGACATACTCATTTAGTACATATAAAAAACTACAATGAATTTGAAATTTTAGGAAAAACCAGAGATGATGCGATAGGGGAAGCGTTTGACAAAGTAGCAAGAGTAATAGGACTAGGATATCCAGGTGGTCCTAAAGTAGATAAATTAGCTAAAGAAGGAGTTGCAAATATTGAGCTTCCAAAGCCACATATGGAAGGCTTGGACTTTAGCTTTAGTGGAATAAAAACTGCAATAATAAACTTACATCACAAAAACCCTGACATAAATAAAGCAAATTTATGTGCAAGTTTTGAAAAAGATGTAACTGAAATATTGTTAGAAAATACAATTGAAGCGGCCAAAAAGTTAAATATAAACAAAATAGCCTTGGCAGGGGGGGTATCAGCTAACTCATACATAAGACAAGAGTTTTTGAAATTACAAGCCAAAGGATATGAAATTTATTATCCAGAAATGATACTTTGCACAGATAATGCGGCAATGATCGCATCAGCAGGATATTATAACTTTATGGCAGGCAAAGTATCAGATATGTATTTAAATGCAATACCAAACTTGAAAATATAGGGGGAAAAAATGTCAATATATGCCATAGGAGATTTACACTTATCTTTAGCGAAGGATAAGCCAATGAGTATTTTTGGGGAAAATTGGAAGGAACATGAACAAAAAATAAAAAAAAATTGGCTAGAAAAAGTGAAAGAAAACGATTATGTTATACTGCTTGGGGATTTTTCATGGGCAACATATTTAGAAGAAGCATATGATGATTTTAAATATTTAGATGAACTGCCAGGTAAAAAGATTTTGCTAAAAGGCAACCATGATTATTGGTGGACAACGATTACCAATATGAAAAATTATTTAAAAGAAAATAAATTTAATACAATCGATTTTTTGCATAATAATAGCTATTTCATTGAAGATAAGATAATAGTTGGAACACGAGGATGGAATTTGTTAGAAACAGAAAATAGCGAGAAAATGATAAATAGAGAAAATAATAGATTAAAATTATCAATTGAAGATGGAATTCAAAAGTTTGGAAAAGAAAAAGAAATAGTAGTATTTATGCATTATCCACCAATAACCATAAACAATGCAAATTCGGAATTTGTAAAAACTATGAAACAGTATGAAATAAAGAGGTGCTATTATGCACACTTACATGGAAATTCTCATAAAGATGCAATAGAAGGCATAAAAAATGGAATATATTTCAAATTGATTAGCGCAGATTACTTGAAATTCGACTTATTCGAGATTTAAGTATTGCAAAAAATAAAAAGTGTGATATAATTGAAACGTTAATTATCAGAGAATAGAAAGGAATGTTTAAACAAAATGAGTGTAAAAGTAGAAAAAACAGAAAATACAAACGAAGTAAAATTAAGCTTTGAAATAGAGGCAGAAAAATTTGATGAAGCAATGAAAAAAGTATATTTAAAAACGGCTAAGTATTTTAATGTACCAGGATTTAGAAAAGGAAAAGCACCAATGCAAATGGTAGAAAAGCAATATGGAGCTTCAATTTTTTATGAAGATACATTTAACGAATTAGTTCCAGAAATATATGACGAAGCAATAAAGGCAAATAATGTGGAAGCAGTAAGCAGACCACAAATAGATATACAACAAATGGAAAAAGGAAAAAATTTAATCTTTACAGCGATAGTTCAAGTGATTCCAGAAGTAAAGTTAGGAAAATATAAAGGTATAGAACTAAATAAAATAGAGTATAATGTATCTGACGAAGACATAGAACACGAATTAGGACATATGCAAGAAAAAAATTCAAGAATTGTTACTGTAGAAGATAGACCAGTAGAGCCAAAAGACATAACTGTAATAGATTTTGAAGGATTTGTAGATGGAAAAGCGTTTGATGGTGGAAAAGCAGAAAAACACGAACTAGAAATAGGAAGTAATACATTTATACCAGGCTTTGAAGACCAAATAATTGGCATGAAAATAGAAGAAGAAAAAGACATAAATGTAAAATTCCCAGAAGAATACTTTTCAAAAGATTTAGCAGGAAAAGATGCTACATTTAAAGTAAAATTACATGAAATAAAGAAAAAAGAATTACCAGAATTAGATGACGAATTTGCGAAAGACGTTAGTGAATTTGACACACTTGAAGAATTAAAGAATAGTATAAAAGAAAAAATTCAAACTGAAAATGACTCAAGGGCAAAATACGAAACAGAGGAATCTGCAATAAAAGCTGTTTGCGAAAATACAGCAATAGATATACCATCAGCTATGATAGACAATGAAATAGAAAATATGATACAAGACGTTAAAACAAGATTGTCTTACCAAGGACTATCAATAGAACAATATTTAAAAATGATAAACAAAACAGAAGCAGATATGAGAAATGAGTTCAAAGAGCAAGCCGAAAGATCTGTAAAATCAAGATTGGTTTTAGATGCAATTGCTAAAGCAGAAAAATTAGAAAATTCAGAAGAAGAAATAGCAGAAAAGATAAAGGAAATGGCTGAAAATTATGGAAAGAAAGAAGAAGAACTTCTAAAAAATGAACAATTGAAAAACTATTTAGAAGAAAATATGAAAACAGAAAAAGCTATTAAATTTATAGGTGAAAATACAAAAAGAAAATAAAGGGAAGAAAAGCA
>ENA-OURC01000636-OURC01000636.1-human-gut-metagenome-genome-assembly--contig:-NODE-636-length-11420-cov-5.00158_pt1 | contig 11420 bp, 12 predicted proteins | sample MGYA00243026_ERZ508738 | MGnify/ENA primary metagenome ERZ508738 (study PRJEB26277, sample SAMN04329806) | human gut metagenome | biome: human-associated habitat | host: Homo sapiens | place: USA...
CCTATCATCTTCATATGCCATCTTATTTTTTAGAGACATTTACTGAATATCCCTATTTGTTATGGACGAATTTATCCGTTACCTATGGCTAGTAATAGTACGTACAATGGATTTTTTGAGGACAAACTCCTGTGGGGTGGCTCAGGGAATTGAAGAAAAAGAATGTTCAGATCTCTTGTCCGTAAACTTCTTTGTAAAGAGTCTTTTTAACTTTCTCAAAATCACTTTCCATATCTGTATCCCCATAGGTCATTAAGAGCATTGGTAGGCCGCTATCTCCCTTACGGTAGGGAGGTTGTATATAGGGCTTTTTATGTAAAGTGAATTCCAAACGTTTATAGAAGTGAATACGGCGTGTGCTCATTTCATCATTAGGCTCCTCTACTTCCAATACAATTGGACCTTTTAACTGTTTTTTTATCATTTCCAGCACACGTTTTCCATACCCTCCGTTTCTGAGGCTGGGATCAATAGCGAAATGTTCGATATAGTAAAAATCTCCCATTGTCCAATAGCTGATCATACCAATGTTGTTACCGTTTTCTAAAATAATGTTGTTGCAGAACCGGGGATTATTATCAGAATATTCTCTCTGCTGTACGGTATCACGGCGTTCTTCTTGAGGGAATGCCGTATGCATTAATTTTTCCACAAAGGTATAATTAACCTCATCTTGTGTTTTTACTTGTTTAATTTCAATCATTTTATCTGTCTTTGTTTAGTCTTAAGTTATGAACCTATTTCGCAGTATAAAAGTTTATTAGTCTTTCTAATGCACGTTGGCATACCGGGCAGAATGCAGGTGCTTCGTTTATCTTCATTCTGCATTCGGTAGTAGGACGATAAAGTCCTTTTTGTGTATAGCCTGCTCCTTCATAGACACCCACCTTGGTGTATAAGTCGGCATTTTCTGTAGCTACCGGAGTAGGTATGGCAGTACCTTCCGGAATCATATCTTTCCATTTACTGTCGAAATCAATTAATGTGGTGATATTTGGCTCCCAAGGTTCCACTTCATATGGATATTGCGGGCTTGGGGCTTCGGTATATGCATATTCATCTGCTAATCCTCCAAAACTATGGCCGAATTCATGGACTACAACCGGTTGAAAATCAGGATGGTGGGCTGTGGTCAGTGTATATGAGTTATAGATGCCACCTCCTCCATAGGTGTCTGTATTGGCTAGAATAATGATATGCTCGTAAGGAATTCCAGCCAACCAATTATGAATACTTTTTACCCGACTGGTAGTGAGATACCGGTCGGAATAGAACGTGTTGAAATGTGAACTTACAGCTGTAGATTTCCATTTGCCTTGTCCCGGTATGCTGACTCCGCTGTCTTCCGAAGGGCTTGCCACAGCGACAATATTAAATTTGTCCTTCAGTTTCTTGAAAGGTTCATGACTGAACAGGGCGTCACACGCTGTCTGGGCATCTTTATAAAATATATCCATCTCTTTTTCTGTATATCCTTCTGCCATGATTGCTACATCGATGCAATCTGCGGCATTTCCGTTTTGCAGAAGATAGCGATGAGGGGTAATATGGTTTGTTCCCCTCTGATGGATCAGAATATCATTGGGGATTATTTCATGTGTGAGTGAGGCATTTACTTTATGATATACATCTTTTAGAGATATGGTCACTACTGCTTCTTTTTTGGGATAGGGCAAAAGAAAAGAATTCTCGAAGCCTCTTTTTATCCTACTTGCTTCTTCTTCGCTTACCCATTCTTGGAAAAGGCTAGAGAATGACGTTCGATAAATGGTTTCTCCTGTTGCTTTGTCTTTCATTGTGATTTCACCGTTGCCTGCCAAAGGAAGTTCTGCTAGATGATGCTTGCGTCCTGCCCATTGCGGAAGGCTTGACAGTTCGTCCAGATATACTTCTTGTTTTTTGGCATCTCCGGTAAAAATATAATCTGCCCGAAGTGTTTTATCTTCGAAATAATCACTGAAATTTTGAGCGTTTACAGTCATGCTGAATAAACTGCACAAGGTAAAAATAAATGTCTTTTTCATCGTCTTTGCATTTTTTGCAAAGATAGGACATTCTATTAAATTATTGGTATTTATACAATAAAAGTTATGAATCGCACGAATATTGTCGGGAAAAGTCATATCTTTGCAGAAAATTAAACTAAAAAGAATGGGACATCATCAATTAGACAGTTTGGATGAGCAGATTTTGAGGTTGATAGCCAGTAATGCTCGTATTCCGTTTTTGGAAGTAGCCCGTGCTTGCAATGTATCCGGTGCAGCCATTCATCAGCGTATTCAGAAATTAACTAATCTGGGAATTCTTAAGGGATCTGAATATGTTATTGATCCAGAAAAGATCGGATATGAGACATGTGCATATATTGGTCTTTATCTGAAAGATCCGGAACAATTTGATTCAGTGACAGAGGCTTTGAAAAATATTCCTGAAGTCGTAGAATGTCATTTCACTACGGGACAATATGATATGTTTATCAAGATTTATGCAAAGAACAATCATCATTTGCTTAGCATAATTCATGATAAGTTGCAACCATTGGGCTTGGCTCGTTCAGAAACTATTATATCTTTTAATGAGGCTATCAAGAGACAAATGCCTATCCTCGATTTAGCTGATGAAGATTAATCGTTACTTTATCCGGCTATAATTAATAAAACTATACGGGTAGAGATGTTTTTCATCTGTCGGGTGATCTTCTCTGCCTGTTTCTTTCCATTCCTCTTTCTTTATTTCGGGAAAATAAGCATCAGCTTCCTTGGATGTGTCATCAATAAATGTGATATATAATTGTTGGGCTATATGCATTGCCTCTTTATACAAGCTTGCACCGCCTATAATAAATATTTCTTCTTCTTCTTTGCAGTGGGATAAAGCGATTTCCAATGCAGGGAAACATTCAGCTCCGGCAAAGACTGCTCCTTCCCGGCGGCTTAATACAATATTCCGGCGATTGGGAAGTGCTCCTTTGGGAAGTGATTCAAAGGTTTTGCGTCCCATGATGATAGTATGTCCGGTTGTTAAAGCTTTAAAACGTTTCAAATCGTTGGGAAGCCAATATAATAATTTATTTTCAAATCCAATGCCGTGGTTGCGTGCTATTGCTACTATAATTGAAATATTCATAGTGATGAGTGGTTAGTGGTGAATGTTTAGTGATATTAGTGGTAAGTGATGAATAAGCTTGTGCAGCCTATTCACCATAACCGCTAAACAGATACTTTACCCGCAATGTGTGGCCATGGATCATAATTCACCAATTCAAAATCTTCATATTTAAAACTGAATATATCCTTGATATCCGGGTTGATTTTCATTTGAGGTAGGGGACGGGGTTCACGGCTCAATTGAAGTTTTACTTGTTCCAAGTGGTTGGTATAGATATGTGTGTCACCTAGTGTATGAACAAAATCACCGGTCTGTAATCCGGTAACTTGTGCTACCATTTGCAGCAACAATGCGTAGGAGGCGATATTAAAAGGTACGCCCAGGAATGTATCTGCACTGCGTTGGTAAAGTTGTAGACTTAAACGTCCGTTGGCAACGTAGAATTGAAAAAAAGCATGGCAAGGGGGAAGATTCATGTTATTTAAATCGGCTACATTCCATGCACTGACAATGATGCGTCGTGAATCCGGATTATGCTTGATCGTTTCTATTGCTTCGGAAATTTGGTCAATAAAGCCTCCATTGTAATCTGGCCAGGAACGCCATTGATAGCCGTAGATATGTCCTAGGTCTCCGTTTGCATCGGCCCATTCATTCCAGATGCGTACCCCGTTGTCTTGCAGGTATTTCACATTGGTATCCCCTTGCAGAAACCACAGAAGTTCGTGAATGATGGATTTTAAATGCAGCTTTTTGGTGGTGACCAAAGGGAAACCCTCTTCCAGGTTGAAGCGCATTTGATGGCCGAATACGCTGATGGTTCCTGTACCGGTGCGATCCTCCTTGTGAACACCTTCGGTCAGGATACGGTTTAATAGGTCTAAATATTGTTTCATGTTCGGATATTCATTTTATAGATTGCAAAAGTACACAAAATCTTTCTTTTTCCGAGCATGTCCCCTAGTTCTATTTCAGTTTTCACCATTTCAGGCTGCATACACGTTGTAAGCCGATGATGATAAGAACCGCAGTGGCGATAACCAGTGATTGGAAATTAGTATCACTTACCAAATAATAAGTTTGGGAAGTAACTATGTCACTGATTGTCTGGCATAGAATTTCAAAGCCATTGAAAATATAGAATAATGCACAACAGACAATGGCGCAAGTTACACTGAGTATATCCGATAACCATTGGGCTGGTTGGGGGAGGCGGCGGATAACCCCGCGTGAAAATCCATTGTCCTCAATTTCATGTTTGTTGGCAAGCATGAAATTCTTAATTAATGTATCATCGTTTTCCATCATAACCATTCTGTTTTAAGAAAGTTGTCAATTTTGTTTTTCCGCGTGATAAATGGGACTTGATTGTTCCTGCAGGCATTCCTGTAATCACTGCAATTTTTTCTATCGGAAGATCTTCCATAAAAAATAAGGTGATGCAGGTTCGCTCTACCTCTTTTAATTGGCTCAATCCCCGATATATGTCCATGTGTTCACCTACTTGCCTTTGTTCTGTTTGGTAAACAGCGTCTATTTCCCAAGTTTCCAGTCCGGACGTTTCTTTTTTGCTGCGAATATAGTCATAAAATATATTATAAGCAATACGGTAAAGCCATGTGGAGAAACTGGACAAATTTTTAAATGAAGCCAAGTTAGTGTATGCTTTTATAAAAGTTTCCTGTGCCAAGTCGTCGCTGAGCTCTGTATCTCCCAATGTTTGGTGCAGGAAAAAACGCCTGATGGGCGATTGGTACTTTTTGACCAAAGTATCAAACGCCCGGGTGTTTTTAAAGACCACCACTTGTGCTACCAACGCTATGTCGTTGATTTGGCTCATTTTTATTCTTCGTTGTGGTGAGTGTCTATATTGTTCTTTATGTTTTGTGTTTCTTTGGCCTCTTTGTTACGTCCCAGTTCAATATTTTCAATTTTCATTGATCTGACTCCGTTTTCATCCTGGTTTATTCGGGTAGGAGGGAAAGGATCATCTTTTTTCTTTTTGTGTGGAGTGGTAGTGTAAGCTATCAATACTTGTCCCAACCCCATACAGAAAATAAGGAATCCGATAGCTGCCAATCCTTCTTCTTCTGTCAGTACCCAAAGGAATACTCCCAAACCAATGCCTAAGAATATATTCTTGATCCCCTTTGTCATTACAGCATTTCCTTGTTCTTCGGGGTCATTGAACAGTTCGGCCGGAATGGTTCGTCCTGCTGCCAGAGCCTCTGCAGCCAGTTTGTATTTGGCTTGTTTGTTCTTGTACCTGAACCAAAGTACAATAGCTACGATAAAGAAAGGGAGGCCACAACAGATGATGAGTGCGACAATTGCTACCGAAGTAGGAGGACCGCTATTCCAATCACCGAAATCCGAACTAATGTCATGCATGGCAGCATTCTGATCTTCATTTACATCTTGCAGGTCGCTTATAACGACTGTATCCATCCGAGTGCTGTCAAGGGCTGAAGGTACTAATTTGATTGTTTTGGCATGGGTTGCGAAGCAAGTCCCTATGAGTAAGGTCAAAATAAAAAGTAACTGTTTCATGTTTTTATATCTTTATTATTGTTTTCTGCTAGTTAGACGGAACGAATAAGGAAATAGGTTGCAAATAGACAGAAAATTTTCTGATAATCCCAAAATATCATCGTATTTTTGTAACATAAAAAGGAAGGAACATGAAATTACCATCAGAATTTGAAGCAAGAACCCTGGAATGGATGGGAGAAGAAACTTATCGCGCGTTGGAAGCGGCTTTGCAGACGGAGCCTCCTGTCAGTATTCGTGTCAATCGTACGAAGTGGAGTGGGGAAGTTGCAGGAGAACCGGTACTTTGGGCATCTGCAGGGGTTTATTTATCGCAACGGCCCACTTTTACATTCGATCCGTTGTTTCATGCTGGTTGCTATTATGTGCAAGAAGCATCTTCCATGTTTGTGGAACAGGTATTACGCACTTATATTACCGGACCTGTAGTGATGCTCGATTTGTGTGCTGCTCCCGGTGGCAAGTCTACTCATGCGCGTTCAGTTCTCCCCGTAGGTAGTTTGTTGGTGGCTAATGAGGTGATGCGTAACCGTTCTCAGGTATTGGCTGAAAATTTGATAAAGTGGGGAAATGCAGAAGTTGTGGTGACGAACAACGATCCGGCCGATTTCACTTCTTTGACAGAGGTGTTTGATGTTGTCTTGGCGGATGTGCCTTGTTCCGGTGAGGGGATGTTCCGGAAGGATCCTGTGGCTGTAGAGGAATGGAGTACGGACAATGTGCAGGTTTGTTGGCAACGTCAGCGTAGGATTTTAGCGGATATATGGCCGGCTTTGAAACCCGGTGGTCTGCTGATTTATAGTACCTGCACTTATAATAGGGAAGAGGATGAGGAAAATGTGGCTTGGATTGCTGATGAATTGGGTGCGGAGATACTGAAAGTGCCAGAGGCGTCGGAATGGGGGATAATAGGAAATTTGGCGGGACAGGATTTTCCTGTTTATCGTTTTTTGCCTCATAGAGTGAAAGGAGAAGGATTTTTCTTGGCTGTATTGAGGAAGAGTGCTGCCATTTCTCATGTTGTTCCTTGTATTCGTTGTCAGGATGACAAAGAGAAAATAACAAAAAAGAAGAGAAAAGGAGAAAAGGGGAGCTTGTCTCAGGTTGTTCCTTTTCCCAAAGAAGTAAAAAGTTGGTTAAAGCAGGCGGAGGATTTCCGATTTGAGGTAAGAGGCACGAAGGTGATAGCCTTCCCCAATGTCCATCTTTCAGAATATGATCTGTTCTGTCAGAAATTAAAAGTTGTTCATGCGGGTGTTACTATAGGTGAGTTGAAAGGAAAAGACGTTATACCGGATCATTCGTTGGCAATGAGCACATTGCTGAATCATGATGGTTTCTCTCGTTTTGAATTGACCTATGAACAGGCTATTGCTTATTTGCGTAAAGAAGCGATCGCATTGGATGCTTCTGTTCCGCGTGGTTATATACTTTTGACTTATAAAAACATTCCATTAGGATTTGCCAAGAACATTGGCAATCGGGCTAATAACCTCTATCCGCAGGAATGGCGTATCCGAAGCGGTTATTTACCCGAAGAACTTTCTTTTGTATGCTAAAAAGGAGCCATAGATTTGTTCGGGAAGATTGTGCATATTGTTTTTCATAGACTGGCGCAATGCTTCTCCGGGTACAGACTTGTTTGTATTCTATAATATACAAATTTGTTTGGCTTCGTACAAGGAAAATGTGATTATCAGAAAGGCTTCCTGTAGGTACACCCGTTTTTCCATTCTGAGCAGCCATACGCGGTTTTTCCTTTTATAATCGTTCCTTTGCCACATAGCGGGCAGGATTTTCCCACCAATTCGTTATCGGATGGGATAGTGGGAGCGGGCGTGGCTGAAGAAGCGTTTTTTCGTGAGGTCCCTGCCTTTTTTTTCGGCTGTTTGACCGTAGAGGTTGTTGCAGTTTTCGTTGCTGTTTCCTCTATTGTGGTGACGCGGCGGTTTGTATTATCACTTAAAACGCTGTATACTATTTCACTTACCATTTGCTTTAATTCATTTAGAAAAGTCGTTGCATCATAGCTTTTCTTTTCTATTTCACGTAGTTTCTTTTCCCATATTCCCGTTAATTCGGCGGATTTCAACAGTTCTTCGCGAATTAGTCCCACCAGTTCTATTCCGGTAGGGGTTGCGATCAGATTTTTACGTTCTTTACGGATATAATGGCGTTTAAATAGGGTTTCAATAATGGCTGCACGTGTAGACGGACGTCCTATTCCATTTTCTTTTAATGCATCGCGTAGCTCGTCATTATCTACCAGCTTACCGGCAGTTTCCATAGCGCGTAGTAAAGTTGCTTCTGTATATGGCCGTGGGGGTTGTGTCCACTTCTCGTCCAGTTTGGGCAGATGCGGCCCGCTTTCTCCTTTCACAAAAGCGGGCAAGGAGTGTTCTTCGTCATTTTCACGGGCTTCTGCATCGGGATCGGTCATACCTTCTGGCAGATTGGTTTGTGGTTTGGCAAAGATAACGCGCCATCCGGGATCTAGAATCTGTTTTCCTGTGGCTTTGAATTCTATACTGTCAGCTTCGCCTATTACGGTAGTAGTGGCAAACTTGCAGTCGGGATAGAATACGGCAATAAAGCGGCGTGCTACCAAATCAAATACCCGTTTCTCCATTTCTGTCAGATTTACAGGAGGTTGTCCCGTAGGAATAATGGCATGGTGATCCGTTACTTTTGAATTGTCAAATACTTTTTTGGACTTGATGAGCTTTTGTCCTGCCAACGGAGCGGTAAATACTGTATATGGAGTTAGTCCCGCCAAGATATTGGGACATTTGGGATAGATGTCATCGCTTAAGAAAGTAGTATCTACACGAGGATAAGTAGTCACTTTCTTTTCATACAATGACTGGATAAGTTTTAGAGTTTCGTCAGCTGAATAAGCAAATTTTTTGTTACATTCCACCTGTAGGGAAGTCAGGTCAAAAAGACGGGGAGGTGCTTCTGTGCCTTGTTTTTTTGCTACTTCTGTCACGGTAAAAGGAACATTTTTGATACGTTCCATAAGTGCCTGCCCGGTAGCAAGATCGGTGATGGGAGGAATTCCCCTGTTCCCTTCAGCCTTTTTGGCTTTCTTGGGGTTCTCTTTAGCATCGCTTTCTTCCTGAGCCAGTTCCTCATCGCTTTTGCGGATGATGGCAGAGAATGTGGTTTCCCGGTATAAAGTAGCCAGTACCCAATATTGTTGAGGAGTGAAGTTCTCTATTTCTTGCTGACGCTTTACTATCAGTGCCAAAGTCGGAGTCTGCACCCGTCCTATCGATAGAATTTGTCTGTTTTGTCCGTACTTTAAGGTATAGAGCCGGGTGGCGTTCATGCCCAATACCCAATCGCCGATAGCACGGCTTAATCCGGCTTCGTATAAAGGTTGGAATTCTTTTTGATCTTTTAGTTTGCTGAATCCTTCGCGTATGGCTTCTTCAGTCAAGGATGAAATCCATAGACGTTTCACCGGGCAGTGTGCTCCTGCTTTCTGCATGACCCATCGTTGAATAAGTTCTCCTTCCTGGCCGGCATCACCGCAATTTATAATTTCATCGGCATTTTGCATCAGTCCTTCTATAATACGAAATTGTTTTTCAATGCCCGGATCGCTGATTAGCTTAATGCCGAAACGAGGTGGAATCATAGGAAGGCTGGACAGACTCCATGCTTTCCATGAGGGAGTGTATTCATGAGGCTCCTTCAAAGTACAGAGGTGTCCGAATGTCCAGGTAACCTGATATCCGTTTCCTTCTATATATCCGTCTTTTTTGGTTTTTGCTCCCAGTACATCCGCTATGTCACGGGCTACGGAAGGTTTTTCGGCAATACAAACTATCATATTTTTTTCGTTTCTGTTCAAATAGGATTGCAAAGGTAATAAAAACCTCGGAAGAGATTTTGTTTTGTCTTTATTAGTTCTTCTTTTATAAGAATTTAAAAGTAGGTATCGGGGGCTTTAAGGTCATTTCAGTGCAAATGGGCTGTTAGGTATGGCTTTTCTGTTATTTGCTGTTTGACGAATGTCTTTTGAACTTTTCTCTATGATTTCAGTTTCTTTTCAGAATCCTATAAGAATTTTGCATCAAAAAGAAACTATAAAACAATGTAATTATGAAAAAGAATTGGATGTTATTTTTATTTTTCGCAGCTTTTGCTGCACTAACTTTTAGTGGTTGTAGTGATGATGACAATAGTGATGTTCCTGAAAACACACATTTGGTTTCAAAAGAAGTACAGGCTGCATTTAATGCAAAATATCCGCAAGCCAAAGACGTGGAATGGGAGCTGAAAGGTGATTATGCTGTAGCAGATTTTTATTGGGATGGTGGAGAGCATTCTGCATGGTTCAATCCGTTATCGGCTGCCTGGTATATGACAGAAACAGATGTTCGTTATGAAAATCTTCCCGAACCTGTACTTGCTGCCCATAAAGCAGGCAAATATGCTGATTGGCGGGTGGATGATGTGGATAAGTTGACTCGTGAGGGAATGGAAACTCTTTATGTCATTGAGGTGGAGAAAGGAGAATCCGAGCTGGATTTGTTTTATTCGTCTACAGGCATATTGGTAAAAACTGTTGTAGATACCGGACACGAAGAAGATTATGATGATTATTTGCCGCAGCCTGATGCAAACGGCATTATAGCTATTGTCAAGCAGAAATATCCCAATGCGACAATTGTAGAAATAGAACGTGAAAAAGGTTTGCAGGAAGTTACTATTTTAGATGAAAACAAAGAGAAAGAGGTTTATTTCAATGAGCGGAACGAATGGATGGGAACAAGCTGGGATGTACAGGTGGCAAATTTACCGGAAGCGGTAAAAAAATCGGTTATGGAAAAATATTCAGACTATGTGATAGATGATGCTGATTATGTGGTGACACCTGATAATGAATGGTATATACTTGATTTGGAAAACAAACAGATCGATAAAGAGCTTAAAGTAAAGGTAGATAAGAACGGCGTTTGGTTGTAATTTTATTATCCCCTAGGCTATGCTAGGTAAACAGGCGGATGTTTCATAGGGCCGGACAGCTTTGGGGTTCTTAAACATTATGATTTTTGTGGCAGGCAGTTGAAGTGTGAATTTGTATTTCTGTCATACATTTTTTGTGATTTTGATGAGAGAGTAAAAGATGAATGTGGAAAAATAGATTTGTATGATATACGATATTCAGTTACATTTGCATTTAGAATAAAAAAATAGCATGATGAAAACAGGATTAACTTATACTTCGACTGTTGTCGTTTCAAAAGAAAATGTAGCTGCCACCATGGGTAGCGGCGATTTGAATGTGTTTGCCACTCCCTCTATGGTGGCGTTGATGGAGAATGCTGCCATGAGTGCCGTGGCAGATGAGTTGCCTGAAGGTTCCACTACAGTAGGGGCCATGATGAACACTACTCATATCAAGCCCTCGGCTGTGGGAGACACGGTTTCGGCTACTGCCGTATTAAAAGAGGTGGAAGGCAGAAAACTTACTTTTGAAGTGCGGGCGCAAGATAGCAAGGGCGTGATTGGAGAAGGTACACATGTACGTTATATTGTGGACAAAGAGAAGTTTATGAGTAAATTGTCTTAATAATTATTTGAAATTATGCCACAACTGAGAGCTTCCCTTCTTTTGTGATTCTGAATATTATTTGTTCCGATAACGGGAGAATCAGAAAGAGGAATGAAGAACGTGTTTTAATAAAAAATATTTGAGGATGTAAATTAAACTGTGTCAGCAAGGAATAAAGTATTAACTTTGCTAACAC
>ENA-OURC01000641-OURC01000641.1-human-gut-metagenome-genome-assembly--contig:-NODE-641-length-11336-cov-5.66705_pt1 | contig 11336 bp, 8 predicted proteins | sample MGYA00243026_ERZ508738 | MGnify/ENA primary metagenome ERZ508738 (study PRJEB26277, sample SAMN04329806) | human gut metagenome | biome: human-associated habitat | host: Homo sapiens | place: USA...
CCGCAGCTGCCGGAGCGGTGCTTAAGCCGCAAGGCGGGAATTGTGCGGTGTTGCCTCAACATTGTGATTCCTTTTTGGCTGCTTAGCCCGCTTTTCATTTCCTCCAGATCATCACCCTCATCCAGAACAGGTTGGCGAAGATCCTGTCGGTGCCGGTGGCCACCATGGCCGGGAACAATGCCCAGGGCAGCACCACCCGATGGCAATATGCCCCCGCATCTGCCGCGTTCCTGGAATACATTCGCTCTCGGCTGGGGGATGCCTTTTGCTGATTTCACCCATACCAACAACAAACACCGTGCCGCCATGCAGGGGGTTCTCCTGCTTGCGGCACGGTGCTTTGTTGTATCAGGCTATTGTCGGGTTATTGTTTCTTTTTGACAAGCTGTCTGCCCACGGCCCACAGCCAATCCAATGCGGCGGCGGCAAGGGCGGGGTACACGATCAGGCCGAACAGCTGGTACCAGGTGGGGATAAAGTAATCTGCCCCGCCGGGCAGGGTGCTGGCGGCGTTCAGGGTAATGCTTTGCGGAGTAAAGGTCAGGCCCACGGTCTTGTTTTCATCGGGGCTGCAGGGATCCAGCCGCAGTGCCACGATCTGGGTGCGCGGCAGGGTGTACACATAGGTGCCGTCTGCCAGCACTTTGGGGAAGACGCGGCGGTCCTGGCTGTAGGGCTCCCCCGTTTTTGTGGTGTAATACAGGCACATTTCGCGGGAATCGCCGTCAAACTCCACGTTGTAGCTCACGGTACGCACCACGCGGCCGGATACATCCTCCAAAATCATCTGCGGGTCGCCGCCTATGGTAATCAGCTGGCCCTGGGGTGCGCTGTTCTCCCCCGGCTCCCCCCAGGTCAGCTCGGCCAGCTGCCAGCTTTCAATGGGGATCGAGGTTTCAGTCAAGGTGCCTTTTGCCTTGGCGGAGCTGTCCCCCGCAAAGGCCACCGCACCCTGCACCAGCCAGAACACCAGCACCGCGCACCAGCACAGCACCGGCAAGGCAAAGCGATGGGCAAACAGTCGGTTCAGGCGGCTTTTCCATGTCATCTCTTTCATTGGGCCGCCTCCTTGCTCATCTGCATTGTGACCGGCTCATACCCGGCATCCGTTACGCGGTAGAGCAAGGTCTGCCCCGCCTGCGCAGCGGCCAGGTGGTCGGTAAACAGGTTCTGATAGCTCTGCACAAAGATATCGTCGATCTTTTGCAGGTAAAGCACCGTACAGCCGTTGGCACGCACGGTTTCATCCAGGCGTTCAGCGGTGTAGGGGTGGTAGTAGCGCTGCTTCACGCCCTCCTCCTGCGGTTCCAGCTCCGGCAGGCCGAAGGTTCCGCCGCCGCCCTCCTGCGTGGCCCCCACGCCGGAGTAATCCACCAGGACGGGGTAAAAATCAAACACGGCAGAGAACCAGTGTTCGCCGTTATCCCCCTGGCTGACAAAAAACACGCGGTCGTTTTCGTTCAGGTAATCGCTGCGCAGCCAGTCAGCTTCGGCGCGGGCGGTCTTGCGGTCGGCGAATTCGCCATCCGAGAAGCCCAGCACCGAAAGCTGCGGCAGGATCATGCCGTTCACCCGCACCAGCATGGCGGCGGCCATCAGCAGAACACCGGCCTGGCCCGCCAGGGCAATCCAGCGGCGGGCCGGGGCTTTCTGTTCGCCATCCGCGGTTTGCAGGGCGGTGCTCCAGCAGGCCAGCGCCATAAAGAACCAGCCGATATAGTAAGTATAGATATAGCGGTTATAATCCACCAGCCCCACGGCCTGATCCGGCTTGAAAATAAAGCCATAGCTGAGCGCCAGCATGAGGTTATACCCCACAAAGCATGCAAGGGACAGCACCCCGATGCAGCCAATGCGCAGCTTGAGCTGGCGGCCTCTGGCGCAGATGGCCGCCACCAAGAACACCAGCAGAATCAGCACCACAACATTGCGGCCCTGGCCGATCATGCTCAGCCGACCATCCGAAGTCCAGAACTGGTGGCCCATATCGGCCATGGCTTGGGTGAACTGGCTCTGGCGCTCGGCGTAAAAGCCCTCCACCGGCTGGCCCAGCAAAATCTTGATGCCGTTGATGACCACAGCGGACAAGGGGGCGCTGGTTTCGCCGGTGCCGCCCTCGCTGGCACTTTTGGCAACCAGAATGCCCACATAGCGGATGTTCCAGAAATAATAGATCAGCATGGGCGCGGCAAAGCAGGCAATGGCAAAGCCGGTGCGGCGGGCAAGGCCCTTTTTGAAGGGGTGCTCCGCAAACAGCCAGGCATCCACAGCCATCAGCCCCGCCGCCACCAGGGACAGCACAAAGGTGTTGGCCTTGATGTTGGCCGCCAGCGCCAGTACCGGCAGTACGGCCCACTTGGGGCCGCCGGTTTTGCGCAGCGCCAGCCACAGCGCCACAGCGCCGCCCAGTGCAAGGCCCGCGGGCACATCGCCATAGGCGGTCATATAAGTGGTATCCAGATAGATCGTATGGTTATACACCGTCAAAAACCAGGGGGCAAACCAGCAGATTGCTGCCAGCGGCACCGCAATGCGGTACTGGCGGAAGTTCAGCCCGCCCAGCACCGCGGCAAACACGGCGGCGGCCAGCACATCATACGCCACATAGATCTTCCAGTCTGCATAATGGCCCAAAAACTGGAAGAAGTAGGAGAGCAGCGGCAGGCCGGGGTTCTGGGTCTGGGGCCAGGGGGTTCCAAGGGTAGCCAGGGCATACAGGCGGTTATCCGCCTTGGTCACCTTTACGGCGGTAGCCCACAGGCTGAGTTCATCATACTTGGTTGCCAGCGGCTGGCGGATGAAAAAGTACACCGCAAATGCCAGCGCCATGCCCCAGAACAGCACCGCCCCCGGTGTAACCAGGCGGCGGTAGACCGGGCGCTGGCCTTTGTGGGGCACCAGCGCCCACACGCCGCTGCCCGCAAACACCGCCCACAGCAGCACAGTGCCGGGCAGCAGCAGGTTTGCCATGCCCGCAGCCATCAGCCAGGCAACGGCAATGCCCAGCGCGCTCAGCGGGGCCAGCGCAGCATGCAGGTTACATTTGAGCGTTAGGAACGCGCAGAACAAAAACAGCACCGCCAGCGCGGCAAAGATGCAAAGCAGCTCCATAGAATCACCATTTTATACAACATAAAAGCCCTGCGGGTGTGCCCCCAAGCCATGGGCGCACCGCCCCACAGGGCTCTTTTTTACTTTTTGCGGAAAACATCAACGGCAAGGCAGGCAAACGCAGCCCCCACAGCCGGGGCAAACAACAGCAGCAGCCATTGGCCGCCGTTTGGCACAAAGCGCAGGTACCACGGCTGCACCGGGTTGAGCACCACGCCGTCCAGCCGGGTAGGCACGCCGCCCACACTGTCCGGGTCAATGCGCAGCCCGGTCACGGTAAGGCCGCCCAAGTCAAAGGTATACTGGTTTTCACCGCTCACGCGGGCAAAAACTTTCTGGGTCTCGCTGTACTCGGTCTGGCCGGGGCGCAGGTAATACAATGCTACGCTGCCGGACGGTAGGTAGTGCACGGCGTCCAGCTCCGCCGTTTCCAGCCAGGCTTCGCCCCGCCAGATGATGTGCGGGTCGTTGTCGGTGGAAAGATACCAGCCGGGTTCATCCACCGGCGCGGTATGCCATTCATCGTCATCATAATTGACAAAGCTTTCAAATTCCAGGTCATCCACCGTCAGGGTGCGGGTCACCATAGTGCCGTCTGCTTTATGGTTCAGCATCACAGCGCTGCCCACCAGCACGTACACCAGCCACACAATAACAGCGGCGGCATATGCCAATATCAGCAGCTGCTGGGGGCGCAGCGGGCGGCCCGCACGGGCGGGGGCGGCAAAACGCTTGGTTGGGCGTTTATCTTTCATTGTACCACCCCGCTTTCTGCCACAGCCACCGGGGTAAAGGCGATAGGCTTGCTGCGGCCTTCAAACCGGTAGAGGGTTGCGGGCATATTCGCTTTCAGCCCGCCTTCGAACCGGATGCTGAACTCCCGCTCCAGATAGTCGTCCGCGCGGTCGATCAGCAGGTAGTCGATCTGCTTTTCTTCCATATAGGCGGTCAGAGAGTCTGCGGTGCAGACCGCCTCAAAGTCATACAAGGTCCAGTTCAGGCTTTCCACCAGGTTCATAAAGTCGGAGTCCCACCGGCTGGAATAATCATCGTTGCCCCACCAGGTACCGCCATAGCCGTTGACCACCTTGGCGGTCAGCTCATACTTGTAGTAGTACCAGCGGGTGGCATCATCGCCCTGACTGATGACCAGCACGCGGTCCGGCCAGTCCAGCACGGTGTTCATTGCTTCAGCGCGGTTCTTTACATCGCGGCGCAGGGTGTACAGGCTGTCGGCGTTGGTCCAGAACCCGGCTGCGGGCACACCGCGCCAGGCAAAAATACCCAGCACTGCCGCAGCGGCCAGCCCCAGCGCCGCACGGCCCAGCCGCTGCGCCGCGCCGCCGCCCTGCCCCACCGCAAAGCCCAGCACACAGAAGCCGTACAGCATCCACCCCTGCAGGTAGGGCGCGATATAACGCTCATAGTCCTTCAAGGCGGAGCCTTCGGCCTCGGAGAAATTGTAGAAGTACAAAATCAGGTGGAAGAGATACAGCGCGGCAAAGCAGAACGCCCCGCCCACAAAGCCAACCACGGTGCGGCGGCGTGCGGCACCGGCAGGCGCTGCCACAAAGGCCGCCGTGAACAGCAGCAGAATGCAGCTGACGGCCATGATGGGCGCGCCCACCAAACAGACGCGGCGGTACAAAAATGCCTGGCCCATGCTCTGCATGATCTGGGCAAAGCGTTCTTCGCGCCCAATGCCCAGCAGCTGCTTGATGCCGCCGGTCAGCACAGCACCATAGCTCAGGCCCGCGCTGCCCACGCTGGCCCCAGTGGTTTCGGTTGGGGTCACGGCGGCGGTATAGCGGTTCCAGCTGATAAACACCGCCAGCACCACCGCCGCCAGAATACTGCATTTTGCCAGCGATACGCCGAAAATGCGGCCAGGCTTTGTATCCGGGTGCGGCGTACCGAACAGCTGATCCAGCCCGATCAGGAACGTAACGATCAAGGCATAGGCAAAACCGATATCTTTGGTCATGGTCAGCACGGCAAGTGGCATGGCACAGGCAAAAAAGCCGGTTTTGCGCCCGCCCGCCGCGGCATACAGGCACAGGGTTCCGCCAAACAGCAGTGCCAGGGGGGTATCCGCCATGGCGTTGGCGTACATGGTGGATGGGGTGCCCGCCGGAACCACGCTGAAAAAGAACGGCAGAAGAAAGCCCGCAGCAAACACCAACACAGCACCCGCCCAGTTTTTGCGCGGCATGGCTGCCGCCGGGGCAATGCAGGCCAGGAACAAAATATCCAGCCCGGCCAGGCACTGCCATTCATAAAACTGGCCCGGTACGCGCTGGAAGAGATAGGAAACCAGGCTGGTTGCCGGGTAAGTAAAGCTCGCCGTCAGGTTGATGGGATCCGCCACATACAGCGCAGCGCGCTCCGCCACCATCTTGGGGGCAAGGCCCCAGGCGGTAAATTCATCCCACTGGGTAAACATGGGCTGCTGCAAAGCAAACAGCACCCACAAAAAGCAGCTGCCGCCCACAAACAGCAAAAAGCCGGGGCTGAACAGCGCCCGCCGGATAGCCCGCCACCCGGCACGCACCCCAAAGTAGACCCCGCCGGCCAGCCAGACCGCCATGATGATAAAATGGCCGAACTGCAAAAGCCCCAGCAGGGAAAGCAGATACAGCACCACGGCCGACCCGCACAAGGCGGGCAGCGGCAGCAGGGCGGCATCGAACCGGGTGCATGCCGCCACGCACAGACAGCATGCGGAGAAGAACAGCAAAAACAGCAGGCCGAATACAATCTGCACGGTACAGCACCTCCCGGAATCAGAATTAAATTAGTAATTAGCAATTAGCAATTAGCAATGAATCATTAGCGGTAGATTGCCGCCCGGTGGGCGGTTTAGAAAATTGGGGCAAGGTAGCATATAAAGGCTGATTCTATACCCGAAGACTATCACGCAAAAGCCGCGAAAAACCGCAGATTTGATCGTGCCGCAGGCACACCGCCATTATTTTTAACTATTCTCTCACATATACGCGTAAGCCAGCTCACGCGTATACGACGTACACCGGCCCCACAAAGTAGTGCTGGAAGAGCAGCACAGCGCCAAAAACGGCATAGCAGGCGCACAGCGGGGTGATGGCCGCTTCGGCCTTTTCTTCCGTGATGGCGGGGCGGATGGTTTTGCGCAGCAGCACGGCCAGGGCGGGCAGCAATGCCAGCCAGACGCAGAGGAAATACCGCGCCTGCAGCCCCACAATGCGCACCATGCCCACCGGGGTATAGGTGATATACATGGCTGCCATGGCACCGGCGGCGTACACTAGCGCCAGCAGCGCCGCCCCGCCCACGCGGCGGCGAGTGGGGAACGCATCGGCGCGTTTTGGCTGCGCAGCAGCCAGCAGGGCGGCCAACAGCAGCACCAGCGGGCCGGTCAGGTTCAAAAAGCTGATGGGCAGGTCCTTCCAGCCGAACAGGCCGAGCTGCCCAATAAAGAAATCATTCTCTCCCAGGGTCCCCCAGAACGCAGCAATGGTCCGCAGAGGGTTGCGCAGCACAAAGGCCAGCTGTTCACCGCCGTTTACCGTGCTGCCGCCCTGGCGCTCAATGATGGGATAGTTATAACGGAACGCCGTTCCGTACCATTCCGTCAGCAGGGTAACGGCCATAGCACCGCCAAAGCCGCCCAGCGCCCACAGCGGGCGGCGTCCCTTGGCGTGCCATTCCCGCTTTGCCACCAAAAAGATAGGCAGCACCCACAAAAGGTTCAGGTACGGTTTAGCGATATTGACAAAGATGCAGGCGGCGGTGTAAATGCCCGCCGTTTGGGTATTCCACTCCTTGCGGGTCAGCAGGGCAAGCATCAGGTAATAGCAGCCCAGCAGGGTTGCATCATAGCTCAGCGACGCCCCCATAAACAGCGACATCGGCAGCAGCATAATGGCCGCAAAGGCCGGGCGGTAACGCTCCGCTTGGGCCAGCGCCAACGCGCACAACAGCGTGTAGGCCAGCAGGTTGACGATGCGCCCGCCATATAGGCAGCCCAGCGCGCCAAAGCCCAGCAGGCGTGCCAACGCCATACCGACCGCACCCGGCAGGAATGGAATGACCAGAAAGCTGACCGGCTCGCTGACCGGGTCCGGCACAGAATCCCGCACATCGTGCGCCAGGTACAGGGCAAAGCTGTCCGCCATGCTCTGCACTGCGCCTTCCTTGCCGTATTGCTTCAGGGCATAGCCCGCGGTGTTATAGGCTTTTTTCGCCCCGGTATCGGGGTCAGTGCCCACACCGGCAGAGGTATGCGCATTCACCCATGCACCGGGGAACGCTTCCAGCAGGTAGGCCGCATCGTCCGGGTAGGTGCGGGAAGCATCAAAATCAAAGTGCCCGGTGGAGATGGCATAGGTGCGCAGGTAATGGTCGGCTTCGTCCGGCGTTTGCAGCGGCGGGTTGGCAAATGCAAACAGCAGCCCGCACAAAAAGATGCACACGGCCCCTTTTGCCGCAAATCCTTTTGCAAACCGCCGCACACAATACCCGGCCAGCAGACATACTTCCAGAAAGGCCGCACACCCCAGTGTAACCACCAGGGGGGACACACGGTTATCCAGCCCAAAGAACACCCGCCAGTAATAGGCCCACAGCACACCGCACACGGCGGCGCACAGCACAGCCAGCCCCCACCGCACAGCGGCGGGCAGCTTTTGTAATTTTATTGGCATAAAACTTTCTTACAACCGCCCTTACAGAATGTACTGGCCGACCTTGTACTGGTCCAGGTTGCCGCGCAGGAACTCAATGGTTTCGGCAAGGCCCTGTTCAAAGGTATACTGCGGTTTCCAATCGGTCAGGGTGCGCAGCTTGGTGGCATCGCCCAGCAGGCGGTTGACCTCGCTCTTTTCGGGGCGCAGGCGCTCGGCTTCGCAGACGATCCTGGCGCTGGGGTTGATCTGGGCAATCAGCTCATTGGCCAAATCGCCGATGGAATGTTCCACACCGGTGGCAATGTTGATTTCCTGGCCAATGGCGGCATCGCAGTCCGCAATGGCCATAAAGCCGTGGGCGGTGTCCTTGACATAGTTAAAGTCGCGGGTGGGGGTCAGGCTGCCCAGCTTGATTTCCTGCTGGCCGGCCAGCAGCTGGGTGATGATGGTGGGGATGATGGCGCGGCCGCTCTGGCGCGGGCCATAGGTGTTGAAGGGGCGCACAATGGAAACCGGCAGGTCAAAACTGCGGTAAAAGCTTTCAGCCAGGCGGTCCGCGCCGATCTTGGTGGCAGAGTAGGGGCTCTGGCCCTGGAACGGGTGGTGCTCGTCAATGGGCACATACTGGGCGGTGCCGTACACTTCGCTGGTGGAAGTAACCATCACGCGCTGGGTGCCCAGCTCGCGGGCGGCGTTCAGCACGTTCAGGGTGCCCTTGATGTTGGTATCCACATAGCTGTCCGGGCTGTGGTAGCTGAACGGAATGGCAATCAGGGCAGCCAGATGGAACACGCGCTCCTGCCCGCGCATGGCAGTACGCACGCCGTTGGGGTCACGTACATCGCCCATAAAGATATCCATTTCATTGCGGATCTCCGGGGGCAAGGTATCGATCCAGCCCAGGGAACCAAACGAGTTATACAGGCAGAAAGCACGCACTTTCTCGCCGCTTTTTACCAGCTCTTCGGCCAGATGGCTGCCGATAAAGCCATCGGCACCGGTCACCATAACGGTATGGGACATTGTAAAAACACTCCTTTTTATATGGCAATATCGCCCGCAGGGCAGAACAATCCAATTATTACAAAATAGTATAACCGATTTGCGGCCTGATTTCAACCAATGCCCCGCCCAGCGTGCAAAAAAGTGCCGGGGCTGCCACGGATCGGGTAGGCCTACATTAAATTTATATAAAGATTATTCCGTTTGTATCAAAGAGTTCGGCAATATGTTATAATAGGGCAATACCGCATAATTCTAAGTGCCGATACGGCGAGCGAGGTGCGGCAGATGCCGTGCCGCAGCTGCCGGAGCGGTGCTTAAGCCGCAAGGCGGGAATTGTGCGGTGTTGCCATAGGATAAATACAGTGCTGGGCCGCCTTGCCGCATTCCCTGCCCTGTAGTGGAAAGGAGCCTGCACCCATGCCGCAACGCGAACCTGCCCTGCGTTGGCTGCGGGACTGCGCCCTGACCGCATTGGTCCTTGCGCTGTGTACGCTGACAAGCTGGGTATTTTTCCGGCTGGATTTTGTTTCTTCCAACTATATCCTGACCTATATCCTGGGCGTCATGTATATCAACGTCTTTACATCGGGGTTGGTGTACGGCGTTGTGGCTTCGCTGTTCTCGGTGATGCTGGTCAACTATATGTTCATTGACCCCTTTATGCAGTTCCGCATCCGGTCAGACGACATGGTAACGGCAGTGGTCATGCTCTGCGTTTCGCTGCTCTGCTCCTCGCTGACGGGGCGTATCAAGGTACAGGCCGCCCAAAGCGAGCGCAAAGCCTATGCTTCGCAGGTGCTGCTGGAAGCCGGCCGCAGCCTGTTGGGGGCCGAGGACCCTGACACCATTCTGCGGATAACGGCCACCCAGCTGGGCAAGCTGTTGGAGCGCCCGGTCTGCTTTGCCCCCGCACCGGAGCACATTGCACCGGGAACCCTGATTCTGCCCCCTCCCGCCCAGACGGACTACCGCAGTTGCCCGGCGCTGCATGAGTTCAGCACCTATGAGCACAATCTGGCATTATCCATCCTGGATGTGTGTTCCCTGGCGCTGGAAAAAGAAGCCTCCAACCGAGCCCGGCGCGAAATTGAGGAAGCCGCCCGCCAGGAACAGCTGCGCGCCAACCTGCTGCGCAGCATCAGCCATGACCTGCGCACCCCGCTGACAAGCATTTCCGGCAACGCGCTGATTTTGACCGAGAAAAATCCCCTGCTGACCGAGGAAAAGCGCCGGGAGCTTTCTGCCGCAATTTATGAGGACGCCAACTGGCTGAACCATCTGGTGGAAAATCTGCTTTCCATCACCCGGATGGAGAACGGCCAGGTAAACCTGCGCATTCAGCCGGAGCTGATTCAAGACATTTTTGACGATGTACTGGCTCATTTAGACCATGACGCCGCCCGTCACACCATTGTGACCAACGTGGCGGATGACCTGCTGATGGCCGATATGGACGCCCAGCTGATCGAGCAGGTGCTGGTGAACCTCATCAACAACGCCATCAAATATACCCCCGAACATTCCCGCATCGAGCTTTTCGCCGCGCCGGAGGGTAAATTTGTCCGCATCTGCGTAACGGATGACGGCCCCGGCATCCCGGAAGAAAGCCGGGACAAGCTGTTTGATATGTTTTATACCCTTGGCAAAACCCGCAGCGATGGCCGCCGCGGGCTGGGTCTTGGGCTGGCCTTGTGCCGTTCCATTGTTGCCGCCCATGGCGGTGTGATCAATGTACAGAACGCTGCACCGCACGGTGCCTGCTTCCGTTTTACACTCCCGCGAACTGAGGTGACCCTGTATGAATAAACCGCTGATCCTTGTGGTGGAGGATGACCCGGCTGTTGCACGGCTGATCTCCACCACACTGGAAACCCGCAATTATCAGTACCACCGTGTACAGAACGGAGCCGGTGCCCTGTTGGAAGCTGCTTCGGCACGGCCGGATGTAATTTTGCTGGACCTTGGCCTGCCGGATATGGACGGTATTGATGTGATCCGCAAGATTCGCGGGTGGAGCAACGTTCCCATTCTGGTGGTTTCGGCCCGCAGTGATGATACCGACAAAGTATCCGCCCTGGATGCCGGTGCAGATGATTACCTGACTAAGCCGTTCAGCGTAGAGGAGCTTTTGGCCCGGCTGCGAGTAGCGCTGCGCCGTGTGCGGTATGATACTTCCCGCGCAGGTGACCAGGCCAGCATATACGAGAACGGAGAACTGCGCATTGACTATGCCGCAGGCTGTGTGTACCGCGGCGGAACGGAGATTCACCTGACCCCCATTGAGTACAAGCTGATCTGCGTGCTGGCCAAGAACACCGGCAAAGTGCTGACCCACAACTATCTGTTGAACGAAGTCTGGGGCAGCCCGGCCGCATCGGATACGCCGTCCCTGCGCGTATTTATGGCAACGCTGCGCAAAAAAATTGAGGAAGACCCCAGCCACCCCCGCTATATCCAGACCCACATCGGCGTTGGCTACCGCATGATCCGCCAGTAAAGTTTGGGGCAACACCGCACAATTCCCGCCTTGCGGCTTAAGCACCGCTCCGGCAGCTG
>ENA-OURC01000645-OURC01000645.1-human-gut-metagenome-genome-assembly--contig:-NODE-645-length-11283-cov-3.64054_pt1 | contig 11283 bp, 5 predicted proteins | sample MGYA00243026_ERZ508738 | MGnify/ENA primary metagenome ERZ508738 (study PRJEB26277, sample SAMN04329806) | human gut metagenome | biome: human-associated habitat | host: Homo sapiens | place: USA...
GCTCGCTTGCTTTTTCTAATTCTTTTTTTAGTTTTTCAGATAGTTTTTCTATGTCTATTTCTTCTAGTAATTTTCTTATTGCTTCTGCTCCCATTTCTGCTTTAAATGAGCCTTTTCCATATTTCTCTTCTGCTTCATGATATTCTTTTTCTGATAATACTTGTGTCTTTGTTAATGAAGACGTTCCTTTATCTGTAACAATATATGAAGCAAAATATATAACTTTTTCTAGGTTTCTTGGAGAAACATCTAGTAATAAAGCTATTCTACTTGGAATTCCCTTAAAATACCAAATGTGAGCTACTGGTGCAGCAAGTTCAATATGTCCCATTCTTTCACGTCTTACTTTAGATTTTGTTACTTCTACACCACATCTGTCACAAACAATTCCTTTATACCTTACTCTTTTATATTTACCACAATGGCATTCCCAGTCTTTTGTAGGTCCAAATATTCTTTCACAAAAAAGTCCATCTTTTTCTGGTTTTAATGTTCTATAATTAATAGTCTCTGGTTTTTTTACTTCTCCTTTTGACCATTCTCTTACTCTTTCGTCTGATGCAATACCTATTTTAATTTTATCGAAAATTTCTAGTTCATCCACTGCTTTTAGCCCCCTTGACTTCTATTTTTTCTTGTTTCTTAAGGATTTTTGCTCAATACACTGCTGTGCAATTCCATTTTGTCTGTGTAAAATCCTTTTTGAAACTATTTAATTATTTTACTCATCTAGCATATCTTGGTCTTCTAGCAAGTCATCTTCACCTAAGTCTGTATCATCTATTAGTATTTCGTCCTCATCTAGCATTCCGTCTATGTCGTCTAATAGCATATCTTCCCCAAGTTCTTCTCCGTCTTCTTCTATATATCCATCATTTAAGTCATTTTCATCTACAGCATCTTCTTTTCCAGAATCAAAATTAAAATCTATGCCGTCTTCTATATTTTCTTTTAATTCTAATTCCTTGTTATCTTCTGAGTATAGCTTTATGTCTAATCCTAAACTTTGAAGTTCTTTTATTAATACCTTAAATCCTTCTGGTACTCCTGGTTCTGGGACATTTTCTCCTTTTACAATAGCCTCATATGTTTTTACACGTCCAACTACATCATCTGATTTTGTTGTTAGCATTTCTTGCAATGTATAAGCTGCACCATATGCCTCTAATGCCCAAACTTCCATCTCTCCAAAACGTTGTCCACCAAACTGTGCCTTACCTCCTAATGGTTGTTGAGTAATAACTGAATAAGGTCCTGTTGAACGAGCATGTATTTTGTCATCTACTAAATGGTGAAGTTTAAGCATATACATAACACCTACTGTAATTGGGTGGTCAAAAGCTTCTCCTGTTCTTCCATCATATAGTATTGTTTTACCATCTTCTGATAACCCAGCTTTTTTCAATAGTTCTCTTATTTCTTCATCTGTTGCTCCATCAAATACTGGTGTTGCAACTTTCCAGCCCAATGCTTTTGCTGCCATTCCCAAATGTACTTCCAATACTTGACCTAAGTTCATACGAGAAGGTACACCTAATGGGTTTAAAACTATATCTACTGGTGTTCCGTCTGGCAAGAATGGCATATCTTCTTCTGGAAGTATACGAGAAATAACACCTTTATTTCCGTGACGTCCTGCCATTTTATCTCCAACAGATATTTTTCTTTTTGTAGCTATATAACATCTTATTATTTGATTTACGCCAGGTCCTAATTCGTCTGAATTTTCTCTTGTAAATATTTTTATATCGACTATTGTTCCTGCTTCACCATGTGGTACACGTAATGAAGTATCTCTTACTTCTCTAGCTTTTTCTCCAAATATAGCTCTTAACAATCTTTCTTCTGCTGTAAGCTCTGTTTCGCCTTTTGGAGTTACTTTACCTACTAATATATCTCCTGGTCTTACTTCTGCACCTATTCTTATAATTCCATTTTCGTCTAAGTCTTTTAGACTATCATCTCCAACGTTTGGAATGTCTCTTGTAATTTCCTCTGGTCCTAATTTTGTGTCACGGCATTCACAATCATATTCTTCTATATGAATAGATGTATATACGTCTTCTTTTACCAATCTTTCATTAATTAATACAGCATCCTCGTAATTGTAGCCTTCCCAAGTTGTAAATGCTATTAAAACATTTTTTCCAAGCGCCATTTCGCCATTTTTTGTAGATGGTCCATCTGCTATTAGATCTCCAGCCTTAACTTTTTCTCCCTTTACTACAACTGGTCTTTGGTTAATACATGTTCCACCATTTGTTCTTTTGAATTTTCTTAAATGGTATGTATCTATTTCATCTTTTTTATTTCTAATTCTTATTTCATCACCAGTTACTTTTTCAACTATTCCATCAGATTTTGCAAGTACTGTAATACCAGAATCTCTTGCTGCTCTGTATTCTATACCTGTTCCAACTATTGGCGATTCTGCTGTAAGTAATGGAACCGCTTGACGTTGCATGTTTGATCCCATTAGAGAACGCTTAACATCATCATGCTCTAAGAAAGGAATCATTGCAGCCGCAACAGAAACAAGTTGTTTTGGCGATACATCAACAAAATTAACCTTATCTTTATCTGCAACTGTTATTTCTTCTCTATGTCTTACTCTAATTCTGTCATTTATAAATTTTCCTTCTTCATCAACAGGTTCAGAAGCTTGTGCAATTATATATTTATCTTCTTCATCTGCTGACATATACATAATTTCATCTGTAACTTTTCCGTCAACCACTTTTCTGTATGGTGTTTCTACAAATCCATATTCATTTATAATTGCAAATGAAGAAAGCGCAGATATTAATCCAATGTTTGGTCCTTCTGGTGATTCTACAGGGCAAAGTCTTCCATAATGTGTATAGTGAATATCACGAACTTCAAATCCTGCTCTTTCTCTTGAAAGACCCCCAGGGCCTAATGCAGATATTCTTCTTTTATGTGTTAGCTCAGATAATGGGTTTGTTTGGTCCATAAATTGTGATAATTGTGAACTTCCAAAGAACTCTTTTATTGATGATGTTATTGGTTTTGTATTTATTAATGTTTGTGGAGTAATAACATCTAAATCTTGTATTGTCATTCTTTCTCTTACTACTCTTTCTAATCTAGTAAGTCCAATTCTAAATTGATTTTGTAATAATTCTCCAACACATCTAATACGTCTATTTCCTAAATGGTCAATATCATCAACATTTCCTAAGCCATTATCTAGATTTAATAAGTAGCTTATTGATGCAATCATATCTTCATTGGTTATATGTCTTGGAATTAATTCTTCAATTCTTTCTTTTATAACATCATGCAATTTATCTTCTGGTGTTGTATCTATTATTGATTTTAATACTTCATAATTCACATATTCTTTAATATGTAGGTCAGACAAATCCACATTTGGTAAAACTTTGTGGATATTTACTGTTCCATTTCCTATAATTCTTACTCTTCTATCATCAACTTTTACGTCTACAATATTTATACCCAAATTTCTAATATTTTCTGCTACTTCTTCTGAAATTACAGAATCTTTTTCTACTAAAACTTCTCCTGTTTCAGAATCTACAATATCTTCAAATGCAACTTTGCCTGTTATTCTAGTTGATAAACTTAATTTTTTATTAAATTTATATCTTCCAACTTTTGCTAAGTCATATCTTCTGTCATCAAAGAATAAACCATTAAACAAATTCCTTGCAGCATCAACTGTTGGAAGTTCTCCTGGTCTTAATTTTTTATATATTTCTATTAAAGCTTCGTCTGGTGTTTTAACTGTATCTTTTTGTATAGTAGCTGTAATTTTTGGTTCTTCGCCAAATAAAGCAATTATTTGCTCATCTGTTGCAATTCCAATCGCTCTTAATAATGATGTAACTGGCAATTTTCTAGTTCTATCAACTCTTACATAGAAAACGTCATTTCCATCTGTTTCATATTCTAGCCAAGCTCCTCTTATAGGCATTACTGTTGAAGTATAAATTCTTTTACCTGTTTTAGGGTCGAATTCTTTTGCGTAATAGCATCCTGGTGAACGTACTAATTGGCTAACTACAACTCTTTCTGCTCCATTAATAACAAAAGTACCACTGTCTGTCATAAGTGGGAAATCTCCAAGGTAAATCTCTTGTTCTTTAATTTCTCCTGTTTCACGGTTTATTAATCTTACTTTTACATGCAATCTTGTTGCATATGTAGCATCTCTTTCTTTTGCTTCTTCTAGTGTGTATTTTGTCTTTTCTTCCATATAGTAATCTAAAAATTCAAGAACTAAATTTCCAGAATAGTCAACTATAGGTGAAATATCTTTTAGTATTTCTCCTAGTCCTTCTTCTACAAACCAGTCATATGAATCTTTTTGTACCTTGATAAGATTTGGCATTTCTATAGAATCATCTATTTTTGCAAAAGTCTTACGAGTACATTTTTCATATTTGATGTCTTTCATCAAAAATCACCTCTAAAAAATATTAAGCAGAAAACTATATATCAAATCATTCAAAAGTCCTTCTTGTCTTCCTAAAGACATTTGCAATAACACAAACTTCCTGCTCTCCAAGTTCTATTATTTGCAAATATTTTTAAGAGCAATTCCTCTTTTAAACAATTTACATAACTATAAAATTTAACAACAAAAAAACTATTGACAAATATTACGTTTTGTCAATTTTCTTGTTGTTTGTTAATTTTCTTTTAAAAACACGTTTTCTATTTTTACCACCCTTGTTTCTAAATAGAATTAATGTCTCTCCATATTAACACATCTATAATCTAGTATACCCTATTCTAACGCAACTTGTCAATAGTTTCCATTTTATATTTTTAATTTTTTATGCACCTAAAATTGCACCCGCAGCGCCAAAAACTCCCGCTGACGCCAACCCCATTATTATTCCTGCCAAAATAACTCCTGCCATTACTGCTATACTACTTTTTTTAAAATCCATGTCTAGTAAGCTGGCTGCAAGAGTACCCGTCCAAGCTCCTGTACCTGGCAAAGGAATACCAACAAAAATAAATAATGCCCAGTATAGACCTCGTCCTGCTTTTTCCTGAAGTTTTTTTCCACCTTTTTCTCCTTTTTCTAAGCAAAACTTAAAAAACTTTCCTATAAACTTTTTATCTGCTCCCCATACCAACACTTTTCTTACAAAGATACATATAACTGAAACAGGAGATATATTTTAAATAAAACAAATTAAATACAGTGGCAATATATCAATAGGGCCTCCCCATAAATTGCTAAGACCAATTGGTACAGAGCCTCTTAATTCTATAAGTGGTATCATTGAAATTAAAAATACTAAAAAATATTTTTTAATCATAATCAAACTCCATAATAAAATATTAACTGGGTAATATTTTATTATATAAACGTATAAATGTAAATAGTTTTTTATCAAATGCAAATTGTTATATATAGCAAATGATTACACATATTTTTAAAATAGAGGATAACCTAAGTCATCCTCTATTTTTTTATATTACATATTTTCTTATTAATGCTATTCCTGTTGCCATTATTGCTAAAATTGACATTGTTAGTATTATATATTGTCCTGTTGTTCCTGTTTGTAATGATAAAATTACTGGTGCATCATCTTGGTCGTCTTCGCCTTCTACTTGATTATTTGGTGTAGAATCTATATCTGGTGTATTACTTTCATTATAGTCTTCGCTTATTTCTGCAACGTTTACTTTTAAATTCAAGTTATTTTTATCATTAATCCATGTTAATGTTATTGCTTCTGTGGCGCTTCCTCCTGGCTGTAATAGTGTATTTTCTAATTGTCTTGTTACTACTTTGCCTTCTACTTCTTCCCAATTTGGGTTATCTTCTTTTATGAATTTTAGGCCTTCTGGTATATAATCTGAAATTTCTTTAACATATCCTGCTATTTCTCCTTCGTTTGTTACTTTTATGTTATAAGTAAATTTTACAATTATATCTTTTAGTCTACTTTCTTTTATATCTACTTTAACAACTGGCTCTGGATCTTCATCACCTGTGTGTCCTGTTTTTACAATTGTTGTTTTTCCATCATATATTGTTATTGATGATGTTACCCATTTCTTTAATGCTAAGTCAAAATATTTTACTTTAACTTTTTCAATGTCTATATCATCCTCATCTGGCTTATTGTTATTTGGCTCTGAATCTACATCATTTACAGGTTTGCCATATTCATCACTGTCGTCTGAAATTTCTGCAGTATTTATTATTATTCTATCTGATGTGCTTGGCTCTTTTACCTTAAATACTACTTTTACATCTTTATAGTCTGGTTGTGTCATTGTTGATGGATTATATGCTTGTATTAAGTTTTCGCCTTCTTGTTTCTCTTGTTCTTTTGATAGGTAATCTGTTTCTATATATTTTGCTTCTTTTACATCTGTTGCTAATTCTCCATCTTCCTTGTACATTTTCCATCTATATTGTGTGTTAGTTTCATTTTCAGGTAAAAACTCTAAACCTTCTGGAATGTCATCTTTTACTCTCTTAGCATATCCTGCTTGATTTCCTTCATTATATATTCTTAATGTATATGTTACTAAATCTTCCGTCATAACACTTACAGGTGTTTTTGGATGTTCATATGTATATGTTCCATCTGCTTTTCTTGTAAACACTGGTATTCTTTCTGTTACTTCTTCTTCATTTACCTTTGTTATAAATTTTCTTAATGATAAATCAAATCTTTGTAAAACCAATTTTTCAAAATCATCATCGTCTTCTTGTCCTGGAATGTATTCATCTCCATTGTTTATTTCGTCATCTTTATAGTTTGGCAATGTTTCATCTGTTGGTAAAACAACACTTGCTGTTGAATCTCTATCTGATGTTGTATTTCCATTTATATCTACATATCCAGAAATTTCTGCTATATTTGTAATTTTCTTGTATATATTACTGTTTAATTTTACTTTGCATTTTATTTTTACATCTATATAGTCAATTCCATTGGTTGTTAATTTATCCAATTTTACTTTATCATTTCCTTGTTTTCTATCTTGGTAAATTGTATCCCTACTTGCTGAGTTTTGTGTGTCTAATGATGTTATGTCTGTTCTAACTGTTCTACCATCTCCGCTAACTGTCCATCCATAGCTTGCATTTAATTCATCATCTACTATAAATTCTAGTTGTTCTGGCAAATGGTCTGTTATTTCTGTAACATATCCATCTTCTTCACCTTCATTGTACACTCTTATTGTATATATTATTACATCTCCTAAGTCAACTGCTACTGGTGCCTTTGAATGTTTATATATTGCAGTTTTAGATGTTCCATTTAATAAGTTTGTTATATCTACTATTGGAGCTCTTAAATAATTATTGTTTTCATCTTTTAACTCAACACCATTTACTGAAGTTATAAACTTTCTTAATGATAAGTCAAATTCTGTTTTTATTGCTGGTTCAATTACCAATTTTTCAAAGTCTTCATCATCCTCGTGGTCATCTTCTTTAAATATTCTTGCATCAACATTAGCAGGAGTTGAATCTCTATCATCTATTTCTAATGCGTTATTGTCTTCTGCAATTTCTGCAATGTTTCTTAGAGTTATTCTTTCTTCTCCTGGTGTTGCTGTTACAACACATTCAACTTCTAAATCTTTATAGTCTAATTCTTCTTGATTAAATGCTTTTATTTCTGTATCTTTTAAGTATGTGCTATGTATTACAGTTGCTCCTTCTATATATTCATGTTTTACAGCTTCCCATCCATATTTTTCATTTACTTTGCTATTTTCTGCTAGTTGTAGTCCTGCTGGCAATATATCTTCTACTTTTGTAGCATATCCCGCTGTATCCCCTTCGTTATATATTCTTATAATATATGTTACTATATCTCCTTTTCTAACTGTTACAGGTGTTTTAGTATGTGTATATATTGCTGTTGTATTTAAGGTTTTTCTATTATTTATTAATGGTGTAACATCTACTTGTGGTTCTCTGTTTTCTAGCCCTAAACTTTCTAGTTCTGTACCATTAACTTTTGTAATAAATTTTCTTAATGCTAAGTCAAACTCTGGTTTAACTTCTATTGGTTTAATTACTAATTGTTCAAAATCATCATCATCTTGTTGATTTATTGTTCCATAATTTGGAATATCTACATTTCCTGGTTCCGAATCTCTATCTGCCTCTTGATATATATTTGAATCATCTGTAATTTCTGCAATATTTTTTAACAATATTTTTTCGTTTCCAGCATTCATTGTTACTTCGCACTCAATTTCTAAATCTTTATAATCTAGATTTTCATCATTAAATGCTCTAATAACTTGGTCTGCTAATTTATTTGTTCCAACATATGTTTTTCCATCGCCAGTTTTTAATACTTCCCAACCATTATTTGTATTTATATCACTGTTAGTTGCAAGTATTAATCCTTCTGGTAAAACATCTTCTACCATTGTTGCAAATCCATCTGTTTTGCCCTCATTATATATCCTAATTATATATGTTACTTTATCGCCTGTATTTACTATTATTGGATTTTTGGTGTGCTCATATATTGCTGTAGTTCCTGTTCCTGATATTAAAGGTGTTAAGTCTACTTGTGGTATTCTACTATCTTTACCTGTTAATTCTACTCCATTAATTTTTGTTATAAATTTTCTTAAAGCTAGGTCAAATTGAGGCTTTGTATAGTTTATAGCTAATTCATCGTTAGCTTCTACTTTTTTTCTGTCTATTATTGCTATTGGTTGATTTGATGCTATTGCATTTGTTACAACCCAATATCTTATATCTGTAGCAAAATATGAAAAGTCTATTTTTATTTTAACTTCATTAACGTTTGTAGACATTGGTACAGAAATATAGAATTCCTTGTTTACTTCTATATTTTGTAATGTATTATTATTGTTATCTAATATAGTATAATTTTCTATTTCATTCCCATTACCATCTGTAAAAGTAACATTATATGTATATTCACAATTAATATTTTGTTTTATTTTATATGGTCCTACTATATATTTGTTATTTTCTACTTTTACTGTAGGATTTGTTTTTTCTATTTCAAGTGGTTTTACGGTACTATTTATTGATGGGCTTAATGCTGCTTGTGCATTTGCATTGTTTATAAAGTATTTTATCAATTTATTTGCTTGAGTATGTCTTGCTTCTCCATTTTCAAAGATGTATTCTCCACCTAATTTTTGGTTTATAGCAAATGTTCCATCTTCATTTTTTATATAGAATATAAATGAATCTCCTACTTGATATTCTGAGTTAGGATTTGTGAAATACCATATAGCTAATTGTTGTACCGCATCTATATCTTCATCTGTCAACTTGTTTTCGCTTTGAGGTATTCCTGCTTTTTCTAAAAGTTTATTTTTATACTCATTTGCTGTATTTTGTTCTTGTGCTGTTTTTGGTGCTACATATGAATTATCTAATATCCATAGCATTTTCTTGTATGTTTCACCTTCTGGTAGTACAGATAGATATTCTGCTGGTATTTTTTCTTGTTTCATATCAAAAGAGCTTGTATACAATTTTTTCTCTGTTTCTGAATTTCCCCAGTTGTTGCTACCAAAACCAATGCCTGCTCTTAAACAGTATATTGTTTCACTATGGTCAGCAACTGCTGAAGGGGTTGTTCCTGTTCCATATGAACATATTTCCCATACGTTTTTTCCATTAACTATGTACCCATTTCCAGATTCACGTAATAGTTCTAGTCCAAACCATTTATTTTCTGTTCTAGCACTAACCATACTAAACATACTTGTCATTAGTATAAACATAAGTGTTAACAATATAAGTACATTTTTCTTTTTTAGTTTCATTCCTTTTACCACCTTTTTATCTTTTATTATAATTTTATTTTATATTTTTTTCCAATGTAAGTCAATAACAGTATTTGCCTACTATTCCATAATGTTCTAAATCAGTGTTTGTGTCACTACGGATATTTCAAATACACATTTTGCCTTCATATATTACAATTATATTACATTTTGGTTACATTTTCAATACATTTTCCTAATTTTGCTATGGATTTACGGTTTTCCGCTATTTATTTTATTAATGCATTTCTGGCTAAAACACTGTCTGGATGTATAAGCTTTTTTTCATCTATTATATCTTTTATATTTAAATCTAGCATATATAAAACGGCTACATCTAAATTTTTTTCTGATAATTCACGAACATATGGCACATCTTCCCATTTTCTATCATCTCCTGTACCATCTGCTATAAATAACATCTTGTCCATTAAACTCATATCAGCACTTCCCGTTGTATGCACCCTTATAGCTTTGCACATTTCTTCTGTAAATCCATATTCTGTTTTTGCTATATTCGCTCCTATTTTAGCATGTAGTAAACTTGGACACTTTTTTTCTATATCATCTATTATCAATTCATTCTTTTCCATATATTCAAATGCGTCTTCTGGTAACATTTCTTTTGCTATGTCATGTATAAGTCCTACTAATTTTGCCTTTTCTACATCAATATTATATATTTTAGCTAATATCTCCATTCTGTTCATTGTACAAACAGAATGAAAATATCTCTTTTCTGATAATGTATTCTTTACTCTATTATCTATTCTTTCTAATAATTCCATTTCTTATCTTTCCTTATAAACATATTTTATTTTTTAGCACTATCTATTAACTTATCCAATAAATCTGAGTATTTTATTCCACATTGTTCCCACAATTTTGGATACATACTAATTTGCGTAAATCCTGGCATTGTGTTTATTTCATTAATATATATTTTATTATCTGCTTCTTTTATAAAGAAGTCTACTCTTGCCAATCCGCTTCCATCTACAGCATTAAATGCTTTTATTGCTAATTTTCTAATTTCTTCTATTTCCATTTTGCTTATATTTGCAGGAATTACAGTCTTTGAGTCTTTATTTTTGTATTTCGCATCAAAGCTGTAAAATTCATCTGCTGAAAGTATTTCACCTACTGTTGAAGCTTCTACTTTTTCATTTTTTAAAATTGCACATTCTATTTCTTTGCCTTTTATTTCTTCTTCTATCAATATCTTTTTATCATATTTTACTGCTTCTTTTATTGCTGTTTTTAACTCATCACTATTTTTAGCTTTACTTATCCCAACAGATGACCCAGAATTCGATGGTTTTACGTATACTGGATATCCTAATTGTTTTTCTACCATAGAACTTACTTCGTCTAAGTTCACTTCTTGTTCATTTAACTGATTATCTACAACTGTATATATATTGTTAAAAGCTTTTATATAAATATAATTAGCTTGTGGAATATTTGCTTTTTCAAAAAGAA
>ENA-OURC01000646-OURC01000646.1-human-gut-metagenome-genome-assembly--contig:-NODE-646-length-11278-cov-3.56117_pt1 | contig 11278 bp, 10 predicted proteins | sample MGYA00243026_ERZ508738 | MGnify/ENA primary metagenome ERZ508738 (study PRJEB26277, sample SAMN04329806) | human gut metagenome | biome: human-associated habitat | host: Homo sapiens | place: USA...
TTTTGGTGTATCTTTCAAACCCAGTTCCCGAATTTTAGCTTGACATACAGGGCATTTTTCCCAACGTACTTTCGGACATTCATCCCCACCAATATGGATATAAGGAGATGGAAAGATATCCATTATTTCATTCAATACATCTTTGGCGAACTGTAAAGTCCGGTCGTTTCCTCCACACAGCACATCAGGGAATACCCCCCATTTACAAGGAATCTCGTATGGACCTCCCGTACAACCTAATTCCGGATAGGAAACCAAAGCTCCCATCATATGTCCCGGAAGGTCAACTTCGGGGATTACAGTAATAAAACGGTCAGCGGCATACTTGACAATTTCTTTTGCTTCTTCCTGTGTATAAAAACCGCTATGAGGAGTTTCATCGTAGGTCTGGGTTTCACGGTCAATCAATGTACGCGGACGCATCGAACCTATTTCCGTAAGTTTCGGATATTTCTTGATTTGGATACTTCTTTATTTCTATTCTCCAGCCTTGGTCTTCGGTCAGATGCCAATGAAAATAATTGATATTGTGCAGTGCCAGCATATCAATGATTTGTTTCAGATAAGAAACCGGAAAATAATGGCGGCCCACGTCTACCATGAAACCACGATAACCGAAACGAGGATAGTCATTAACAGTTCCCACCGGGATGGCAGCGGATACCTGTTTGTTTTTGGTCAACGGCAAAGCCTTGTAGAGCGTTTGTATTCCATAAAATACTCCCGACTCACTTCCTCCATTCAAATGGATGTTTTCAGAAGTTACCTCCAGTTGATACCCCTCTTTGTTGGTAATGGAACCGTCAACCGCCAAAATGATGGAGTTCTTCCTTGCGGCTTCAGTTGTTGTCCGGACAGTAATTCCCGTTGCCTCTTTAATATAGGACGCTAAAAATTCTGCCGTCCGTTGCAACTTTTCATTGCCTTCCGGATAAACAATACCGGTTTGCGGATTAATAACAAAAGGGTGGGCTTGAATGTCTTGACTTACTTCTTGGGGCTGCGGAATGACATTCAGATTTCCAATTTCTGTTTTTGTAGGGGAACATGCGGACAGCCCCAATACCATCCACATTCCCACTCCTGCCCATTGCATCAGTTGTTTTTTCATAGTGGAAAATTTATAATTGCAAGGGCAAAGATACAAAATCCGACTTTATCTGCCAGTATGCCTTAACCGAATCTTGCTTTTTTTCAGCAATGTTTTTCCTCCTATAATCAGAGTTACGGCAGTAATCACCATCAAAATGCCCAGAATAATGCGCGGTGTCAGCTGCTCTCCAAAAATCAGTACTCCGAAGAATAAAGCTGTAACAGGCTCCAAAGCACCCAGAATAGCAGTGGGGGTGGAACCAATGTAGTGTATGGCCTTTGTCATGGTCACCAACGAAATAACAGTAGGAAAAACAGCCAGTGAAACTGCGTTCACCCATAACAAGGGTGTAGGGATAGGCTGCAATCCTGTACAGAACTTCAATCGCACCACATAAACAGACAGGCCGAAAAGCAGGACATAGAAAGTAAGCTTGGCTATAGGCATATCCTTCAGGGAAGAACGGTTTACGCCAACTATATAGATAGCATAAGACAAGGATGATAAAAAGACAAAAGTAATCCCGACCAGGCTGAGTGTCTGTCCTCCCGGACTTTTACAGAGCAAGGAAATTCCCACAAAGGCCAGCGCTATGGAAAACATAGTGACCGGCGATACTTTTTCCTTAAATACTACAGCCTTATTTATAGCTACCAGTACCGGGTAGTCAAACTGTATGGTGGATGCCATACCGGCATCCTCCTTAAATACTTCAGCCATAATAATAGCTACCAGTACCGGGTAGACAAACAGTATGGTGGATGCGATACCGGCATCCATGTAGTTATAACTCATAAAGAGAAACAGGGAAGAGAATGAGAACAGCAGTCCCATGATGCAAAGTGGCAGCACATCCGCTTTCTTAATGGCAAAAGATTGCTTTTGCATCTTCATCATGATACCTAGTACAACTATAGCCAGTGCATAGCGATAAAATAATACCGAGTCTACGCTCATTCCTGCACTATAAAGAGGAAGGGTGAACAGTGGGTTCATGCCGTAGCTGGCTGCTGCGATTGCCCCAAGGAGAAATCCTTTAGTCTTGTTGTTAGTCATCGTTTTTATTACACGCTTTAAAATCGGCGCGAAATTAGATATTTGTCAGCAATAAACAAAGGAAAAATGCTTTATTCTTTCACTCTGACATCTATTTATTTTAATTATACCTAATCAACAAATATAAAAGAATTTATATCACCTGTAGCAGCTGAAAAATTATATGAAATGATTGAACGGACACGGACAGAAAGGGAAATGCAGGTTTGTTCTTTCTGTCCGTGTTCCACTATGGATCAGCTCAGTTTATGAATAACCAATCCCGAACGAAGTTTCGGTTCGAACCAAGTTGTTTTGGGCGGCATGATATTGCCGGTATCAGCAATATCCATTAATTGGTTCATAGAAACAGGGTACAGGGTAAAGGGCCAAAGCCACTTTCATTTCACCGCTGTCCACACGCTTCTTTAATTCCTCCAGGCCACGGATACCACCTACAAAGTCAATCCGTTTGTCGGAACGAAGATCCTTGATTCCCAATATTTCATCCAATATCAAGTTGGAAGAAATAGTCACGTCCAATACTCCGATAGGATCATTGTCATCGTATGTGCCCGGTTTTGCTGTCAAGCTGTACCATTTACCGTCCAGATAGAGAGAGAAATTGTGAAGAGCCTGCGGTCTATAGACCTCAGTTCCTTTCTCTTCTACCACAAAATTCTTGCTGACAGCGGTCAGGAATTGTTCCGGAGACAGCCCGTTCAAGTCTTTTACAACACGGTTGTAATCAATAATAGTCAGCTGGTTGGCCGGGAAACATACAGCCATAAAGTAATTGTACTCCTCATTTCCCTGATGGTTTGCATTTTGCTGCGCTTTTTCGGCGCCTACCAGGGCTGCGGCAGCCGAGCGATGATGACCATCGGCAATATAAAGAGCCGGCATGGCTTCGAAAGCTTTTGTGATAGCTTTTATATCTTCTTCTTTGTCGATCACCCAGAATGAATGTCCGAAGCCGTCACCCGGAGCGATAAAATCATATTCCGGCCGTTGTGAAGTATATTTCTTAACGATAGCATCCAATTCCGCATTATCCGGGTAAGCAAAGAATACCGGTTCTATATTGGCATTATTTACGCGGACATGTTTCATGCGGTCTTCCTCCTTGTCACGACGGGTCAGTTCATGTTTTTTGATGACCCCGTTCATATAATCGGGAACATACGCTCCTACCACCAGTCCATATTGGGTCTTGCCATTCATGGTTTGTGCATATACATAATAATTTTCTTTTTCATCTTGCACCAACCAGCCCTTGTCCTGAAACATCTGGAAATTTTCGGCAGCCTTCTCATATACTTTAGGATCGTGTTCGTCTGTTCCGGCAGGGAAATCAATTTCCGGTTTTATAATATGATAAAGTGACTTTTCATTACCTTTCGCTTCCTCGCGTGCTTCTTCAGAATTCAGTACGTCGTATGGACGTGAAGCTACTTGTTCTACCAATTCTTTCGGAGGGCGGATGCCTTTGAAGGGTTTTATTATTGCCATAAAATAAAGGTATTAGATTTTACTTGCAGGGGCGAATTGCATTCGACCGAAAACATAAGCTATATGCATCCGGTCGGATTCAATCCGCCCCTGCGGTTATTGGATTACTTATTTATTTACTCTGAATTTTTCACAACCATCTTTCAGGAAGCCTACTATTTGTCTGGCAGCAGCGATACCTGCGTTGATATTTGCTTCAGCCGTCTGGGCCCCCATCTTTTTCGGTGTAGCGAAATAACGGCCGGCAAATTTTTCCGAGAACTCTGCATGGGCAACCGGCATGATATCAGTAACATACTTTAAGTCGGTGCGTTCTTCCATCAGTTTGATTAATTCCGCTTCATTGATCACTTCCTTACGGGCAGTATTTACCAATACTCCTCCTTTAGGCATCTTGTTGACCAATTCATAGTTGATGGAATTTTTAGTTTCAGCCGTAGCAGGAATATGCAGGGACACTATATTACAAGCAGCATACAGTTCCTCAGCAGAAGAAACAGCTTTCACACCGTCTTTTTCGATAACTTCTTTCGGGCAGAAAGCGTCAAAAGCATAAATATCCATGCCAAAACCTTTAGCGATACGAGCCACATTGCGACCTACATTGCCGTATGCATGGATACCTAACTTCTTGCCCATCAGTTCAGTACCCGAAGTCCCGTTATAGAAATTGCGGACAGCCATCACCATCATGCCAAAAGCCAGTTCGGCTACTGCATTGGAGTTCTGTCCCGGAGTATTCATAACACACACATTGTGTGCCGTAGCAGCCGCCAAATCCACGTTATCATAACCTGCTCCTGCACGTACTACGATTTTCAGTTCTTTTGCCGCATCCAATACTTCGGCATCAATAATATCACTGCGGATAATGATTGCGTTAACGTCCTTTACAGCTTCCAGTAGTTTAGCTTTTTCACCATATTTTTCCAGCAATACCAGTTCATAACCTGCTGCTTCTATTTCTTTACGGATACCGTCTACTGCAACTTTTGCAAACGGCTTGTCTGTTGCTACTAATACTTTCATGGTCTTATTGTATTAAAAAGGTTCACCACAGATTATCACGGATTATCACAGATTCCATTTATTGTTCCTATCTGTGCAATTCGTATAATCTGTGGTGAACATAATTATTAATGAAGTTTCTCAAATTCCTGCATGCAGTCAATCAAAGCCTGAACGCTTTCCTTCGGCATAGCGTTGTAGCAAGATGCACGGAAACCGCCTACAGAACGGTGTCCCTTAATACCCACCATACCTTTTTCTGTGGCAAATTTCAAGAAATCGGCTTCCAGGTCTTTGTATTCGTCATTCATTACAAAGCAAATGTTCATATAAGAGCGGTCGGCTTTATCCGTTACTGTGCCACGGAACATTTTGTTACGGTCTATTTCAGCATACAGCATGTCTGCCTTCTCTTTAGCACGTTTCTGCATTTCTGCTACACCACCGTTGGCTTTTATCCAGCGTAAAGTCTGCAAAGCGGCATAAATAGGAAGTACAGGAGGTGTGTTGAACATAGAGCCGCCGTCAATGTGAGTCTGATAATTCAGCATAGTAGGAATATAGCGTGATACCTTGCCCACAGCATCGTTCTTTACAATAACGAAAGTGACACCGGCCGGAGCCAAATTCTTCTGCGCACCGCCATAGATACAAATATATTTAGAAACGTCGATAGGACGAGAGAAAATATCAGATGACATATCAGCAATCATAGGAACCGGAGAATCCAGATCTTCATGAAGTTCTGTTCCATAGATTGTGTTATTCGTTGTGACGTGGAAATAATCTGCATCGGCGGGAACCGTATAATCTTTGGGAATATAGGTATAGGTCGCTTCAGCGGAAGATGCCACTTCTACTACCTCGCCGAAAGCCTTGGCTTCTTTCATCGCTTTCTTGGCCCATACGCCTGTGTTCAGGTAAGCAGCTTTTTTTTCGAGGAAGTTGAAAGGTATCATACAGAATTCCAAGCTGGCTCCACCTCCCAAGAATAGTACCGAGTACCCTTCCGGGATGTTCAACAGTTCCTTAAACAAAGCAACAGCTTCGTCTACTACAGGCTGAAAATCTTTAGCACGGTGACTGATTTCCATGATGGAAAGGCCTGACCCATTAAAATCAAGAACGGCTTGTGCTGTCTTCTCAATTACCTCGCGAGGCAAGATAGATGGTCCCGCATTGAAATTATGCTTTTTCATTTGAAGTTTGTTTTGGTTATACAATTTGTTTATATCTTACATTGGGCGAAATTACACATTATTTTCAGTTTTCCAAAAAAATCGCTAATAAATTTACGAATTTCCGCATAATTTTCTTTCAAATTAGTTAAATCTGATTTTTTATGCTTTCATTTTGTAACTACATCCCTAGTAAACAATGATCTAAAGCATAAAAAAAATATCTTTTTGAATTATTCTTTAATCATTTTATTTCGAGAATTGACAAATTGTCATTATTTAGCTTCTTCAATAAGTGTTTTTATGCCCTTTATCTTCTCATTTCGTATTAAATTCAAAGTTTGTTTTATCTTTTTGCGAGATACGGCTGCAAAAGAATAGTGGTCTTTTACATCAATCCGTCCTATTTCGTCTTTATTAAGGTTTCCTTTTTTAAAGAGAAATCCCACAATATCTATCTTATTGATTTTATCTTTCTTGCCTTTTCCTATATATAATGTCACATATTCGGGTAAAGAAGGTTTGGGGGTGACTTCGGGTAAGATGAACTTACCTTCGGCTTCCCAGCGGGCGGTACGTCCGTTGCGGTGAATGTATCCGTCTTCATTGGCAGGCAGATGATAATGTACTACATTCTCTATTTCGGGGATATCCAGTCCGCGAGCGGCCAGATCGGTAGAAATAAGCACATGGCAACTTCCGTTGCGGAATTTATATAGGGAGCGTTCGCGGTCATCCTGTTCCATGCCGCCATGAAAAATGCCACATTGAAACTTCTGGGATTGAAGATACTTCCCTACCCGTTCCACACTTTCACGGTGATTACAGAAAACCAATGTCGATTGGCTTCCCAAGGTACAAAGCAATTTATATAAGGTTTCAAGTTTGTCTTTTTCCGGAGACAGTACCTTATATAAATGCAGACGGTGGGTAAGCTGCTCTTCCGGATTTAAAAAATTCAATTTAATGGTCTTGTCCAGCCCCGTAAACTGCGGAATCTCTTCCGCATCGGTAGCCGACAACAGAAAACGGCGTTGCAAGTTGGGCAACTGTCCTATGACAGTCGCCATCTCTTCCTGGAAGCCAAACTCCAGGCATTTGTCAAATTCATCGATTACCAGAGTTGTGACCGTATCTGCATCAAAATTCTGTTTGGAAAGATGATCATTCATACGGCCCGGAGTACCGATGATAACTGATGGCTGCACCCCTTTGATGGTACGGTGCTCTTCCATGGCCGGTCGTCCTCCATAACAACTTACAGCCTTGAAGGGTGTGTTCATGGATTTAAATACCTGGTCTATTTGTAAAGCCAGTTCCCGGGAAGGAACCAGCACTATAGCCTGTACGCCTGTTATACCAGGCTTCAAACTCTGCACCAAAGGCAACAGATAAGCTAACGTCTTGCCGGATCCCGTAGGAGACAATAATATTAGGTCTTTTCCCTCTTTCCAAGCATTGATGGACGCCTCTTGCATCGGGTTCAGCCGCTCAATTTTCAAATTGGCTAGTATGTTCTCTATCATATTCATTTTCGTTTTATACAAAAGTAAAGAAAAAGCCCGATAAAAGTTCACTTTTACCGGGCTTATTTTCATTATTAATAAAAGGAGATCCTGATATTATCCTCCGAAGTTGTCGTACATGATAGAAGAAGGCTCAACACCCAGACTATCCAGCATCTTAACAACTGCATTAGACATCGGGCCGGGGCCACACATGTAGTATTCAATATCTTCGGGAGCTTCATGATCCTTCAGATAAGTTTCATACATCACATTGTGAACGAAACCTGCGGTATAATTCACGCCTGCTGCATCGGCTGCGGGATCCGGACGGTCCAAAGCCCGATGGAAGAGGAAGTTCGGGAAACGAAGCCCGGAGTATACTTCACGCCTGCTGCATCGGCTGCGGGATCCGGACGGTCCAAAGCCAGATGGAAGTGGAAGTTCGGGAAGTCTTTTTCCAATTGTTGGAAATCTTGCAGATAGAATACTTCGTTCAATGCACGCGCACCATAGAAATAGTGAAGTTCACGGTCGGTAGTGTGCAGTGTCTTGGTCATGTGCATAATCTGCGCACGCAACGGAGCCATACCGGCACCACCACCTACCCAAATCATTTCCTTCTTAGAATCGAAGATCGGGTGGAAGTCTCCGTAAGGACCACTCATCGTTACCTTGTCACCCGGTTTCAGCGTGAAAATGTAAGATGAAGCGATACCCGGATTCACATCCATAAAGCCGGGACCCTGATCTTTCGGTTTGAACGGAGGAGTAGCGATACGCACTGTCAGCATGATACGGTCACCCTCGGCAGGATAGTTGGCCATAGAGTAAGCACGGATGGTTTCTTCCGTATTCTTACATTTCAAGCCGAACAGACCGAATTTTTCCCATGCGGGCAGATACTCCGGACCGATAAGGTCTTTATCGATATCCTTGTTGTAGTCCATTTCAAATTTAGGAATCTTAATCTGAGCGTATGAACCCGGAACGAAGTCCATGTGTTCACCTTTCGGCAAAGCCACAATAAACTCTTTGATGAAAGTGGCAACGTTCTTGTTGCTGATTACTTCGCATTCCCATTCCTTAACACCCAGTACAGATTCATCAATCTTGATGCCCAGGTCACCTTTTACTTTCACCTGGCAACCCAGACGCCAATGATCCTGTTGTTGTTTACGGCTGAAATGTCCCTTTTCAGAAGGAAGAATCTCACCGCCGCCTTCTACAACCTGGCATTTACATTGACCGCAAGAACCTTTACCACCACAAGCCGATGACAGGTAGATGCCATTGACAGACAGGGTGTTCAGCAAAGTTGAACCTTGTTCTACTTCCAGTTCTTTCTCTCCATTGATAGTTATCTTTACTTTGCCGCTCGGAGTAAGATACTGCTTAGCTACCAGCAAAATAACAACGAGCAGAAGGATAATTCCAAGGAATACTCCAATACTAGCTAATATTAAATTCATATCCATTGTCTTATTCCTTTCCTTTTAGATTTTCAAACCAGAGAAACACATAAATGCCATTGCCATCAAACCTACAGTGATGAAAGTGATACCCAGACCTTTCAAAGGAGCGGGAACATCAGAGTAAGCCATTTTCTCACGGATGGCGCCCAGACCGATAATCGCCATTGCCCAACCGATACCCGAGCGTAGAGCGGTAGACGTCACGGATGGCAGCCAGACCGATAATAGCCAGTGCCCAACCGATACCTGAGCCCAAAGCGTAAGTAGTTGCCTCGCCAATGTTGATGAAATGACGTTGCTGCATAAACAATGAAGCACCCATGATGGCACAGTTTACAGCAATCAGCGGAAGGAAGATACCCAATGAAGCATAGAGCGACGGGCTGAAACGTTCAACCGCCATTTCCACCAACTGAACGATACCGGCAATAACGGCAATAAACAGGATAAAGCTCAAGAAGCTGAGGTCTACTCCATCAATCAGCGCATTAGGTGCCAGTACGTAATTTTCCAGCAAATAGTTCACCGGCAGAGTTACAATCAACACGAAAGTAACGGCTGCACCCAGACCTACGGCTGTCTTTACGTTCTTCGATACTGCCAGGTAAGAACACATCCCCAGGAAGTATGCGAAAATCATATTGTCCACAAAGATGGACTTTACAAACAAACTTAAATATTCCATATTCTTTTCGTTTTATAACGGGGATTAATTATTACTTTCCTGCAATTCTTTGTGTTTTGCACGTTGGTACCAAATGATACAAGCACAGATAATCAACGCCATAGGAGGCATCAACATCAAGCCGTTGTTCAGGTAGCCCAAGTCATAAACAGCCTGCGGGATAACCTGGAAGCCAAACAATGTACCGGCACCCAGCAGTTCACGGAAGAATGCCACGATAATCAGGATTTTGGCATAACCCAATCCGTTACCGATACCATCCAGGAATGATTCCCAAGGACCGTTCATCATAGCAAACGCTTCCAGACGTCCCATCAGGATACAGTTTGTAATAATCAAACCTACATATACAGAAAGCTGCACACTTACATCGTATGCGAACGCTTTCAAAATTTCACTAACGATAGTTACCAATGCGGCAACAACCACCAACTGAACGATGATACGGATACGGTTGGGAATGGTGTTACGCAACAAGGAGATAACGAAGTTCGAGAAGGCTGTAATAATGGTTACGGAAAGACCCATCACGATAGCCGGTTCCAGCTGAGCCGTTACAGCCAGTGCAGAACAGATACCGAGCACCTGTACGGTGACAGGGTTATTCAAACCCAGCGGAGTTAAAAGAACTTCTCTATTCTTTTTAGAAAATAATGCGCTCATATTCTATTTACCCTCCTCTTATTTATTAGTTAAAAATGAATTGTACATGCTCAGGCAATCCTTAATCATCCCATCTACACCCTTAGAAGTGATAGTACCACCTGAGATACCGTCTACCTGATAATCGGGTTTTGCCACCTTGCCGTGTTTTTCAACACCCAAAGCTACAGTACCGTTTTCCATTACATGTTTGCCCAAGAACTGATCCTGGAACTTAGTAGTGGTGATTTCTGCACCCAGACCCGGAGTTTCTCCTTGATGAGAGAAGTAAACGCCGTATACAGTGTCTTTGTCATCATTCAATGCGATGTATCCCCAGATAGGTCCCCAAAGACCGGCACCATAAATAGGCAGCACATATTTGGTCTGACCATCCACGTCGCAAACGAATACATGAAGACGTCCGTTAGCGATTTCACCTTTATAAGAAGTCTGGAAAGCAGCATCGTTCTTTACCAAAGAACCGTCTGCCTGCATCAAATCGTCTTCTTTCACATATTTATCATATTCTGCATTCACATCTTTTACGTCATAAACGTTCAAAGCTGCCAGAATTTGTTTCTTTGTGTCCTGTTCTACATTCTGGTACTGTTTTTCTTTCAGAGAAGAAGACACGAATGCCAACAGGAATGCTACGATAACAACCATTATCGAAGCATAGATGATAGTATAACTATTACTATTAGTATTCATAATGTCCGATATTTTAGTTGTTAGTTGATTTTAATCTGTTTTCGCGGGCTGTGATGTTCTTCTGTACGATACAGTAGTCAATCAGCGGAGCGAAGATGTTCATCAGCAGGATGGCAAGCATCATACCTTCGGGATAACCGGGGTTCAGCACACGGATCACGATTGCCATGACGCCGATCAGGAAACCGAAGATATACTTACCCGTCTCGGTACGTGCCGAAGTTACAGGGTCGGTAGCCATAAATACGGCACCGAAGCAGAAACCACCCAGCACGAGGTGTTCGTACCAAGGCATCTGAGCCATCGGAGTGTCAGGACCGATAGCGTTGAATACCCAAGCCATGAACGCACCGCCCACGAATACGGAGAACATCGTCTTCCAGCTTGCAATACCCGTTGCCAGCAACAGGATAGCACCCAGAGCGATAGCA
>ENA-OURC01000648-OURC01000648.1-human-gut-metagenome-genome-assembly--contig:-NODE-648-length-11257-cov-5.05365_pt1 | contig 11257 bp, 8 predicted proteins | sample MGYA00243026_ERZ508738 | MGnify/ENA primary metagenome ERZ508738 (study PRJEB26277, sample SAMN04329806) | human gut metagenome | biome: human-associated habitat | host: Homo sapiens | place: USA...
TTTGAGGAAGTCGTTTCGTTTAAAATCCGTCGAACATTTGGATTTGCGGATTATATATAAAAAAAAGTTTCAAAAATATTAAATCGACAAAAACAAGAAGGCCGTTACAAAAACGTAATAATTAATCGGGAACGTAGCGCCCCACGCCCCTTTCGAGAAGGATATTTAGGGAAAGGTCCGCGTTACAGACGCAGACACATACCGCGAATAAGCGACCCTCGGATTCGATGCTGCAACCGTCAAAAAAAGATACATCGAAAGATATGAGTAACCTGCGAAATAGAAATGTACGATTATATGCTACAATCGTTTAAGGGACATACGGACCAGATCCTCCACCGAAGCTCCGGGATTTTCCCGAGCAACGATTTTTACGACTTTATCCGCCGCCGCTTTCCCGAACCCGAGCATGACCAGCGCCGCAAGCGCCTCCTCGTAATCCCCGCCGGCGACAGGGGCTGTAACAGTATCCCCCGTCAGTCCCAGGCCGGCCATCTTGCCGCTCAACTCGACGATGATCTTCTGCGCCGTTTTCAGCCCCAATCCCTTGACATTTTTGAGAAGGACGGCGTTTTCGGTAGCGATGATCCCCTGCAACTCCCTCGGCGAATAGGTCGAGAGAATCATCCGGGCGGTATTGCCGCCTACGCCGGAGACACTTATCAGGTGGCGGAACAGTTCCCGTTCGGCCTTCGACGCGAAGCCGTAAAGCAACTGGGCGTCTTCCCGAACCACGTAATGAACGAACAGTTTCACTCGGTCGGAGTGCTCGATTTCGGAATATGTCTGCAACGATATCTGAAGAAAGTACCCCACTCCGCCGACATCCAACACGGCATGGGTGGGAGCGAGTTCGGAAATGGTACCGGAGAGATATTCGTACATGAGTTTCTAATTTTGAATGTGGCTTGACAAAAGTAAAGATTTTTTTCTACCTTTGCCTTTCAAAGCGATATTTTTAACCAAAACAACGGATAACACATGAAAAAACTCTTCTTCGCGGCATTGATCGCCCTGGCAGGATTTACCGCCTGCGGCACCAAAAACGTCGAAACGGCAGCTACCGAAGCAACCGAGCAACGGGAAGTAGGCGGCGGTGACATCGCATACGTGCAGGTCGAAGCCGTGCTCGCGCAGTCCGATCTTTACAATGCAGAAGGCATCGCCCTGAAAGACACAATAGAACGTCCAGTACGAAGTAGCCCAGCTCCAGGAGAAATACCAAAAGGGGCTTATCACCACCAACGACGCGCAATCCACACAGGAGAACATCGAGCGCCGCATAGCTTCGTACCAGGCTGCGGCACAGAAGGAAGCCAAAGCGCTCGACGAAGAGAATTTCGTCTTCTCGAACCGGGCTCAGGACCTGCTGCACCGCGCCATCGAGAACCTTAATGCCGATGGTCGTTACAAACTCATCGTCAATGCCAATGCCCTGCTCGACGCCGATTCGACGCTCGACATCACGCCCGCCGTGCTTCAGGAGGTGAATCGTCTCTATGCCCTGGAAAAGAAAGACAAGGACAAGAAATAGAAGAGCGCTCCGCTCACCCGGGGTCCGTATCTCGACAAAAAAAGTAACGGCTTTGTTTCAGAGTCGTTACTTTTTTCCATATACTTGCAGTCAAATAAATCTCTCGGATGCTGCCGGCTTAGTGCAGCCGCCATCTTACCTCCGTATAGCAAGGAATAAGAAACAGTCCGGGCCTTACAAGCCATATTGAACTCCTTCTGCGCTTTATCACAAAGCATCATGTCGGCCGTTTCTCCTATCAAGCCCCTCTTGGTCCGTTCACTTCTATTTTTACAGTAGCCCCATCCAATTTACATTGTAATTTCCAGACATTATATTTGGGTACAATCCTGATTCCGGGTATGGATTTTTCAATGTACCCTTTCAGATCTTCAAAGTGCCTGTTTATTGCCCTCAGACTTTCTTCCCTATTCTGTATGGGAGGGGCAGATCGATATCAACCGAATACCGGGGCATATTCTTGTGAAAAAGGTTGATTGCAGTACCTCCATGCACGGCAAAATCCAAAGAGCGATATACCAATGGCATGATGCGTATAAGCAGAGCCACCTATTTCGGATATTTGATATAAAATTACCGATCCACCCCCTCTTTCGCCGGATGGATTTACCCAACCCGGAAAATCTGCCCCCAAATCGGAAATTTACTATTAATGAAAGGTAATTGTTGATGCAAGAAAATTAGATCGCTTTTTCAAGATTATAACAGGAAATACCCCTATTAAGTTCTATGACAAGAAGCGACAGAGTTGTGTAACCACGTTGTGACCTACGTTAGAAACAAGCAACAAGTGGAAGCCGAATCAAAGAAGCCAACCTCTCGAAAATATAGCTTATAGCAATATGTAAGCGGCATTTTCGGGAAGGCCCCAGACGGATCATAGGATGATTCCATCGAGTTCACAAACGGATCCCAGCGAGATCACTTCAGAGAAATGAAAAACTCTGACAAACCAAGACAAACATCTTTAAACCAGTGGTTTAAAGATGTTTTCCACCTACCTGCGACAGAAAAAGGCCTCAAAAAGTCACCCTGTGAAAATGAATCGCTGTCAATTCGTTACTATAAAAGCCGTAACGAATTTATAAATAAGTCGCTCTCATTTGTCGAATATTGGTAATCGGAATCCATAGCCGTTATAAAATGAAGCTATCTTTTTATCTACACAAGTATCACAATTACGATAGAGACAGAATACAGGTAAAAACAAGGAGGGTAACTAAAAAATTAGTTACCCTCCTTTCATTCGCCTACCTGAAAGACTCTTTTATTTATCTCAATAAGAAATATTATATAATCTTTCTAACTATAAAAAACATCCCTTGTCCGATTATTTAACTGGTTTCATCGATTGCTCTAACAAACCACTTACGGATGCCGTGTATGAATAAGGAGTCAGAGTGCCAGTCCAAGTTCCTGTGATACGATGCGGAGTTTCTGCGTCATCAATGAAATTTACTGTTATAGTATATTCATCTCCGTTTCTGGTAATGGTAAGCGATCCCCCGGCTGCATTTCCTGCTTCTGAGAAATCAGGCATTATAGTCTCGCCATTGGTTTGAAGCTTGAGGAATCCCCAGGTTCCTACGGCATTTGACTGCCAAATACTTCCTCCTGCAAACGTAAACGCCCTGTTATCTCCCGGATCGAGGGTGCATGTACAGTTGGGAAGGGGATCGTATCTATTATCTGCTTTCGACAATGCCAGATCAAGAAACATACCTGTCATTGACTGACTATCCAAGATCTGAAGCACTACATTTCGTGTGCCGTTCTCATAATAATCTTCATAATCAAGAAAGTACGCTGTTTCTGCGCCACTAAGATCTATTACTTTGTCTGTTGTAAGAGTAGAATATTGAGAATCATCGACTTCCCCACCTCCAAGATCCAGTATTTCGAGAGGTTTGTTTAAGTTTCCTTTTACACTAATTCCTTCGGTTGTGTAAGCATCTATTACAACATGCTGGTCTTCCGTTACTGTTATTGTCCCTTGGTTCAACATACCGAGTTTCATTGTCGAACCGTCCGAACTTGTCTGGACTACGTATGATCCGGTAGGAAGGTCTTCTCCGCTATCATATCCAGGTTCTGCCGTATTTTCATCAGCAGAAGCATTCAATTTCCAAGTGCCAGATGGCATGGACGTGAATTTTTCTGTCTGAATAGGAATAAACATCTTGATTTTTAAGAAATTACCCAAAATCGTCCCCATCTCCGGATCCGGCTCTGCATCATAAAGTTCAAGTTGTACCCAGCCCAAATCGCCGAAGGATGGATCCGGACCTTTATATATTGCCTGTCCACCTATGAATTTTGTATTCACAGGCTGATCAATAACCGAAGTTTCTCCTTGCGGCTGGAATTTAAGAGTTCCGGTATAGGTTACGCAATATTCTTTCTGGTCAGCAGCCAAAAACTTTCCAGTCATTATGTATCCATCTGCCGTTTTGGCAAAAGTAAGCTCTCCGCTTACCGGTACCAAGGTGCTAACACCGTCTTTTCCGGTATAGTATAGTTGATTGACATCTTCTTCAGAACTCCAAACACCCGCACCCGGAGCACTTCCAAGCGTATATTTTCCTTCAGGAATTTCCGGCGCCCCAAGATTGGCAACAGGTTCTGCGAACAGACTAATAAGCATTACCCATCCGTCATTTTCAGTATGCCATTGCTGATTTGTTGGATCGAAGACTGTCGGACCACTTGCAAGAGCTATCATATAGTTGTCCACTCCGTCTCCCTTTGCATATTCTGTCAAGAAAGACTCTGTGAGTCTGATCGTGTCAAATCCACAAGTTTCAACTTTTTCTTTCTCGCAAGAGAAAAGAAAAAATAAAGAAGCAACGAATGTTACAAAAAGTTTAATGTTTTTCATAAGCAATAAATATTAGAAAGATAATTTTAAGTAAGATATATGACCATTCTGTATTGCTTATAAGTTTGAAAAATTATAAAGATGTAAATACCAAACAATTCCTGATCAAATTTAATAATAATTATAAATATTGCAAACACAATTCGACAATTTATCTCTTTTCATAGCTAGAAGTTGTCTTATGACACATACTATGCAACAATAATGTTTATTAATATATCAAACCATAAAAACGAGTCGATCGGTAACCTTCTTGAAAAATCCACTTGGGACTTTATACAACCATCCTGTTTATATTCCAAGCAGCAATATCAAGATTGTTTAAAAATATCGCGGCAAAACATTCCGTAATGTATTTCAAGATTATAACCGGAAATAATAGAATCAAATCCTACCACAAGAAACGAAAAATTACATAACCACGTTATGAAGTACGCTCAAGATAAGTTACAAATTGAAACAGACTGAAATAAACCACGATCCGAAAATATAGCTTGTAATATCATATAAGCGGCATTTTCAGGAAGACTCCGACGGCTCATTGAGTGATTCCGACTGGATCACTTTTAGGTCCAGCAGGATAACAAAAAAATAGCCGATAATCGATCGATTATCGGCTGCCTTTGTCTTTACCCTATCCTATCGAAATCTGCAGCCGAAAAAAATCAGGCATTTTTCTTTCTCCGATTTTAATTCATTTTTACAAAGTCTGCATTTTGTTCAAAACAACGGTCAAAATGCAATTTCGCGTCATACCTCGATATTTTTATTGCTCCGCAACTCCGTCCATCGTAAATATATATTCAAATAAGATATAGAAAAAGTTCAATATCACACAAATAAAATTACCATTCTTCGATTTCGCAACTATTTTATCCGAAAATTATTTGTCTGATTCCCGATAAAATGCTTATTTTTAATTAAGAAACATTCAACGGCTATGAAAAGATTCGTTTTATTATTTTTCGCTTTGGCAGGCTTCATAAGTTCTGCGGCAGGACAAGAGCAGGAGATCACAGGTTTTGTGTATGTATCGGAAACACCTACCCCCGTTCCTTTCGCATCGGTATGGTTATGCGATCCGGCGACCGGAGAACCCGAATACGGGACTATTACGGCAATGAACGGTTGGTATGATTTCGGAAACGTCGCAACCGATCAGACCTATCAGCTTAAAATATCGGGTCCGGGTATCCGAACGAGAAGCAAGGAGATCGAGATCAAATACGTTCCCGGCAGAATAGGCAACATCGATTACTACATTCCTGTCGAGCGCTCTGCCGATACCGTAGCTTTCCGACCCGTGGAAACGTATCGTCCCAAACAGATTGCCCCCGATGCCCGGACGATCGAGGATCTTTACAGCCATATTCCGGGCATAACCTACGAAGATGGTTATTTGACCGATGAAAACGGCGCCACGGTATGTCTTATGTTCAGCGGTATTATTCCGGATGAGGCTGGATATGCAGCTATTTTGACAAATCTGACCGCAGACAACATCGAGCGTATCGAATATTACAGACTGGACAACCTGGAAGAGCCGTATTACGACGGGGTATTGAATTTCGTAACTGTCGGAGTGAATTTCAATGCCCCCTCCATTAAGGAACAACTGACGCCTTCCCCCGGTTGCGAACTATAATCCGCTCCCTTCCCGCCCCGTCTTCACTACTCTATTTTATATTCTTTTCAAACTCCGCAACTATGAGACACCCCCGACTTATCCCCGTTCTTCTTCTGATCATCATAACGAGCCTGGCGACACCGCTCCAGGCGCAAATCGTCCTGAAAGGTAAAATTACCACCGAGAAAAACGAACCGGTCGCCTTCGCCCCGGTCATTCTCCAGCAACTGCCGGATACGACCCGCTACACGGAAGGCGTGATAACCGATATGGCCGGCAATTACCGGTTCGGAAAACACCGTGCGGGCCGCTACCTGCTATCGGTTCGGACAATCGGGTACAAGACTCTTTACGATACGGTGCTTCTTCGCAAACCTTCGATAGGCATGACGGAGGTCGTCCGGGATTACGTCCTGTCCGAAGATGTCGCAGAGATCGATGCGGTGGTCGTCACGGCCAACAACACAGCCAGCTATTTCGACCGGACGGTATATACCATCACCAATGAAGACCGGAAGGCGGCGGTCACGAGTCTCGATCTGACCAACAAGATTCCGCAGATCAGAATCAACCGCCAGACCAATCAAATCACCGCGTCCGATGGCAGTGTGACGGTCTTGGTAAACGGTATCGCCTCTTCGGAACAGGAATTGACGACTCTGCGGCCCGAAGATGTCCGAAAGATCGAATACTACGATCTGCCGCCCATCAAATTCGGCCTCAGCAACGGCAATAAAGTCATCAACATTATCACGAAAATTCGGGAAGACGGAATATACGGAAGTGTGGAGCTGAACCAACATCTGACTTCGCCCTGGTTGAACGATAGTTTTTTCCTGCAATACAACCGGGGACGGCATCAGTTGGCATTTACTGCAAACATAGGCTACGGATCATGGGATGATCAATATGCCTCGGATGAAATGGAATATACGCTCGACGGGGTGGATTTCCGGCAGGAGGAAGAACGGCAGAGTGAAAACAACTTCTTAAGTCCTCAATTTAGTCTCAAATACACGAATCAACTCCCCGGAAAATATGTATTTCAAGCCCGCTTTTTCCCAAGTTATGATAAGCATTCTCAACAGACCGATTCCCGGCTTGCCTTTATTCAGGATGGCATAGGTTCGGACCGTTACGGAGTGAAGGAAAGCGAGTCCCACTCATTCAATCCGACGCTCGACCTGTACTTCTGGAGGCAATTCCGCAACCGGCATGAACTAATGATAACACTTCGAGGCGATTACATAAATTCTGTTTCCGATACCTATAAGAACCAATACGCATTATCGGACGATACGCCTGTATTTGAAGATTTTCTTAATATGGACGGAGACGGCTATCAGATGAACGGCCAAGCTCTCTATACCAAGACTTTCGACAAGCTGACGCTTTCATTCGGAGATTATTTTTACTATGATATTAGCAAATATCGAATAGACAACACGTCGGGCTATTCCCGGGAAACTAACAGCATTCTGAAAAATTATTTTGCCGGAGAGATCACCGGAAAGATCGGGCCTCGGTTTACTTATCGTTTTTCTTTGGGAGTAACAGGGACACGAACAAAAACAAACGACAACGATATTTGGCAATGGGTCTTTGCGCCTCGGGTAGATATCGGTTATCGTATTTCACCCTCTTTTATGCTGAAAGCCGGATTCGTCCAAGCCAATATGCAGCCAGGACTGGGACAACTCAGCGAAGCCACTTCGTTTTATAATCAAAATATTATCGTACACGGGAATCCCGAGCTGGTCGGCGGCCGTGCGAACCAGACGACTTTCAATGTCGTATATCATAACAAATGGCTCAATATAAATGTTTCATACAGCTACTTATATTACAAGAATCCAATCGACTACTATTATCAGTATGAACAGCCGTATATCGCATACTCACCGATTAATGACAACTGGGCAGATGTGCACTCCGTACATTATGATTTGAGACTCAGCCCATTCAAAAACGACTTGCTGGCATTGAAATTAGGCGGAGGATTCAGTTATACAAAAGTCGATTCGAAAGTATTGGGGAGGGTGACTCATTTTCAGGCTCCGATGTACTATGAGCTGACTTTCAACTACAAAAACTTTTCCGCATATTATCAGGGTGCGATACCTTGTAAAGGATTGTCTATTCCGATGATATACGACAGTGAATTATCCTCTGCGATAGGTGTGAGATATAAATACAAAGACTGGGCATTTCAACTCTCCTGCGACAATTTCCTCACCAATCCGGAAAGCCATTACCATTCCATCGAGAACAGTATCGTCAGAACACAAGGGACTTCTTATGTAAAAAATGCCTGGAACAGAGTAATGTTGAAAATCAACTTCCGTTTCGGAAAAGGTAAACAGTACCAGGAACCTGTACGGAAAACCGTCGAGGAGGGACTATAGAAATTTTGTGGCTACAATATTGGCCTAATTTGTTATTGCCCAGGCATCCGTCTCATACAGCCCGACAAATTATCGCGACAAAAACAGAACTCTCCGACTACCAGAATCACCATCTTTGAACATATTCTAGATAGAATGCACCTCAGAAAACCGGGAACAAGTTCCCGGTTTCTCCTGGCTTTCAATATATTTGCAAGAGCGAAACCGAATCGAACACCTTATGTTTACTGCCAGAAAAGCCTCCGTCGAAGATTGTGGACTGATACGCGAAATGGCCTGCGTCGCATTTCCCGACACCTATAAAACCATCCTTTCGCCCGAACAGTTGGACTACATGATGGAGTGGATGTACTCCCCCGAAAACCTCCGGCGGCAGATGGCCGAAGGGCACGTATATTACATCGCCTACAAGGACGGCACTCCCTGCGGCTATCTCTCTGTCCAGCCCGAAGCAGACGACCTCTACATCCTGCAAAAAATCTACATCCTGCCCCGATTCCAGGGTGTGCACGCGGGGAGCTTCCTCTTCCGCAAGGCTATCGAACACATCAAACAGCTCCACCCGGCTCCCTGCCGGATGGAGCTCCACGTAAATCGCCATAACAAAGCCGTAAAATTCTACGAACGGATGGGTATGCGCAAATTGCGCGAAGGCGATTTCGAAATCGGAGGCGGATTCTACATGAACGACTATATCATGGGGCTGGAAATCTGATCGGATTCCGGCCCGAATACGAAACGACGATGCCGATGATTTTTCGATCATCGGCATCGCTTTTCCATTACGGGAAACGCCGCCTCCCTACGAATTCACCTTGGCGTGGTCTGCCAGGAACTGCGCCAAACCGATGTCGGTCAGCGGGTGTTTCAGCAAACCCTTGATCGCCGCAAGCGGGCAGGTCGCCACGTCGGCCCCCGCCTCGACACACTGGACGATGTGCTGCGTATGCCGAATCGAAGCCGCCAGCACCTGCGTATCATAACCGTAGTAACGATACATACGCACGATCTCGGCGACGAGAGCCACCCCGTTCTCGCAAATATCGTCCAGACGGCCTACGAACGGCGACACATACGTCGCACCGGCCTTGGCTGCCAGCAGAGCCTGACCGACGGAAAAGACCAGCGTGCAGTTGGTGCGGATATTCTTGCCCGCGAAATACTTCACGGCACGAATACCGTCGGCCGTACACGGGAGTTTGACCACGATATTCTTGTGCAAGGCCGCCAACGCTTCCCCTTCGCGGACCATACCGTCGAAATCGGTGGCGATCACCTCGGCGCTCACATCGCCATCGACGATGGAGCAGATTTCGAGGTAATGGCGACGGCAGGCCTCCTCACCGCGAATGTTCTCCTTGGCCATCAGCGAAGGATTGGTCGTCACCCCGTCGAGCACACCCATTTCGTTAGCTTCCCGGATCTGGGCCAGGTTAGCTGTATCGATAAAAAATTTCATAGTGGGAAATATTTAAGTAACATGAAAAAGCAAACCAATGAACCGGAATGAAGAAGTAAAACCATCGTTCCGAGCCGAATTTACGCCACATAAAAGTACGAAAAACAAAACGAAACCCGAACACTCCTTGCCGGAAAATTCCGCAAAGACCCGGCAGGAAACGCCTCCGCCCCGTATCATACGGCCGGTAACAGAAAACAGAAAACAGAAATCGGCAGCCCGATCGCAGCTATCGAATTTATTTCGTCGTTATCGATAATCCGGCGAGATAATTACTACCTTTGCGGCCGAAAAATCGAAACATCATGAATTTCATCACCCTTCTCGACTATGTCGGTACCTTCGCATTCGCCATCAGCGGCATCCGGCTCGCTTCGGCCAAACATTTCGACTGGTTCGGAGCCTATGTGGTCGGATTCGTCACGGCCGTCGGCGGCGGTACGCTGCGCGACCTGCTGCTGGGCCTGCCCCCTTTCTGGATGCAGAACGTTTCCTACCTGGTCGTATCGGGATTCGCCTTCCTGTTCGTAGTCGGGCTGCGCAAATACGTGATCCGGCTCAACAACACCTTCTTCATTTTCGATGCCGTCGGACTGGGACTTTTCACCGTCGTCGGCATTCAGAAAAGCATAGCCGTCGGCTATCCGATGTGGGTGGGTATCATCATGGGTACGCTGACCGGTGCGGCGGGCGGTATGCTGCGCGACGTGCTGCTGAACGAAGTACCCCTTATTTTCCGCAAAGACATCTACGCCATCGCCTGCATCTGCGGCGGACTGATCTACTATCTCTGTATGTATCTCGACCTGCCGGCGGCCCCCACGCAGTTCATCGCCGCCTGCTCGGTGATCCTCATTCGGATTCTGGCGGTACGGTACGGCATCTCCCTTCCGGCACTCAAGGGCGAAACCAGACCGGCACCCAAAGAGAAATAACGAATCGTTTCCGAAATACCGGTCCGGCGGTCGCTTCGACAACACGACAATTCCGCCGACCTGCAGAAAGGGATCGAATAGCAAAAAAGAATTACGGATCTTATTCCGCCGCCACAGACGACGGACGGCTGATTTCGGCCGTTTCGCCCCCGACGAAGCGAAGCAGATCCTGCGGAGCGATCCGGATCTGCAATCCCCGAACTCCCGCACTGATATAAATGACGGAGTGTTGCAAAACGGAAATATGGAAAAAGGTCGGGAACGGTTTTTTCATCCCGATCGGGGAACAGCCGCCCCGGATGTATCCGGTCGTCGGAAGCAACTCCCGGACGGGAATCAGATCGGCTTTCTTGTTGCCCGAAATGCGGGCGGCAGTTTACAGATCGACCACGGGATCTCCGGGGACGCCACCGACGGAA
>ENA-OURC01000653-OURC01000653.1-human-gut-metagenome-genome-assembly--contig:-NODE-653-length-11177-cov-3.45468_pt1 | contig 11177 bp, 9 predicted proteins | sample MGYA00243026_ERZ508738 | MGnify/ENA primary metagenome ERZ508738 (study PRJEB26277, sample SAMN04329806) | human gut metagenome | biome: human-associated habitat | host: Homo sapiens | place: USA...
ATAATGCAGGATGACCATAAATGTCGCCACCAGCTTATAAAGTGCAATGATAATCGTCGGAAGCCAGCTGATGGCATTGCTGCTGATCGTACGAATATCGCCATTAAAACGATTCAGAATGTCTCCATTGCTATACTTACTGATCTCCATCCAGTCCGCATCAATAATCTTATCAAAAATATCCGCCTGAATATCATTGTTAATATCAATACTAAGCTTCGTGGAAACCCGGTTGATCAGGCTCTCAAACAACAGGCTGAACACCTGTCCGCCAACCATCACAAGAAACAGCACCGCAAGCTTACTCGTCTGATAACCCGTAATGATATCGATCAGATACTTACTCGCCACACTGCTCGCAAGTCCAAACGACGTACTTAAGATTCCCAGCACAACATAAAACAGAATCGCTCCCTTATACCTTGCGCTATACCCAAGAATCCATCTCCAGTCCTCTAAAATCTCCGAAAATGTACCATCTTTCCATCGTTTCTTTAATATTCTGACCGATTCAAAATGTGTCTTCTTCTCTCTCATGATCTGCCTCCTCTAAAAAGAAGCTTCGTATAAAGAGCCATCACCGGTCTTCGAAGTGGAATCATATGCAGCCACACATGACGAAAGAACTCCCACCAGAAGTCCCCCGGCTGTATCGTCTTTCCCTTTCTTATGACTTTCGTCACAACCGCAAATATCTGTTCCCCTGCGACCGGTCCCTCAATCATACACTGCGCATCACCCACGATATAATACCCATCCGGCTTCACATGGTGAATCCTGTGCATGATATACTGTCCGTTTCTTCTTTTACAGAACACACTATCGCCCTTCTTCAGTTTTGCCTCCGGCTTCCGAAAGAAGATCGTATCACGCTCATGAATCAGAAATGGCGCCATACTATTTCCCGCAATCCGCATGCTGACTTCCCGTCCATCGTCCGTCAATTGCTTCAGAACCGACACATATTCTCTTGTATCTATCACCTTCATATATCTGTCCCCTAATCTATCACATGATACTTCCGAAGAAGTTCCACACGTTTATTTCCAATCTCTAAACTACTCTGATCCTCTGTATGCTTCCTGTCTGCCGCATATCCAAACAGCCGCATCACCCATGCTGCCGGAAGCAGCCACGGATACTTACAGAGCCACACATAATGCCCCTTCATATAAGAAACACCCGGAAACAACGATGACCAAACCGACGACGCCGTCGCCTTTTTGCCTCTCCTAGCAGCTTCCAGCGTCATATTCGCGCTGTGCCTTCTCGCCATCGTGCTCCCGCCATACACACCGCCTTCCAGCAGATCCACAAGAAGCGGCATACAGTCCACACTCTCCTGCGTATAATCCACATATCCGGTTTTCTCCCAGGAGCATCCCAGATACTCTCTGCCAATCTTTGCCAGAGCACTGAAAAATGTATCCATTCGAAGCTGTGCAAGCTTATCCTGAATTTCTCTCCAGTCAATCCGCGTCGTGTAATGCTTTGCCATCATCACCATATCACAGACCTGTCTGATCCCAAATCCACTATGTAAAAAATGCTTAAAACTATGACAGATCAGATAAAACATATGGTCCGTCGGCGAAAGTGTCTTAATATCCACTCCCTCAATCTGCTCACAAATGCATCGGTCAAATGCCCCTGCAAATTCCTGATTCAGATGACCATATGCACCCTCGCCTTCTGCAAACAACGAAAAGTGAAGCTCTATATATACCTGATTTCTCGGATTCAGATATGGAATCTCATACGGCAGATCCTTAGGATCCAGCTCCTGCCTCTTATATCCTTCCTCTAACAAAATGCAGTCAAAGGTCTCAAACTCTTCCTTCCTAAGCAGCAGATCTTCATCCGCTGATATCCGAAAGTCCGGCTTTTCATAAAAAGACCGGCAAATCAGCCCCTTCACAACCAGCGGATGTACCCCTTCCTTCTGAAGCTTCTGATACAGCTCCAGAAAACCAGCCGTCCTTTGCACCTGCAGCATCACTTCCGCAATCGCACTCTTCTTCCACCTCGCAGCAAGTGGCGCATTCTCCTCTAAAAGGAGCACCGAATCCCTCCGGATCATCTCATATATAATTGCTAAAATCTTATGCATCGCAGCAAGGTCACACAGCTCCTTTAGCTGTGAAAACCTTTCCGGAAGATGGTATTCCTCATCCCCCTGCATAAAGCACCGAAGTGCCTGTAACAGCTCTTTTTGTGTATTCGTCATCATACCCCTGTTTCCCGTTTCTGGTATTCTTTCTCCATCTCTTCTAGGAACACCTCTGTCTGCCGGCACAAATACTCCGGCTTCTTATAACTGCATCCGCCACCTTCCGCAATCGTAAGCGCCCCGCACATCATACACGCAAAACGCTTCTTGCAGTTCTTGCATTCAGATGGCAGCAAAATCTCATCCGTCGCCTGATAGATTGACTTCCATGCATCCGAAAAGCCAATCTCAAATGGTCTGGCTACCGGCTCATTCATCATGCCGCAAGGCGTCATTCGTCCGTCCCATGTCATCCAGAATGAAGACCGTCCCGCCATACAACCCATCTTCTCATCCGGGGTACGCTCACACTCTTCCTCACCGCCCATAAAGTCATCTCTTCCTTCATGGAGTGCCTTCAATCGAATCTCAAACTCCTCCTTAGACAGGCGGTACTTATCCGCCATCGCTCTCGCTCTTCCAGCCTCTTCTGCTGTAAAACGCACCGCATCATCCGTCACGCCGTCCTTCGCACTACGTACCGGCGGAAACATATAAGTCGCCGCATTCACCTGGATCTCCCTTCTCTTGCCAAATGCAAAAATATCCTCCATATCATCCAGATTGTACTTCGTAAAGCTCGCATTGATATTCACAAAAATGCCCGCCTCGTGCATCAGATCAATCGCCTTCGTAGCTGCATCATATCCGGTCGGATGTCCACACAGCTTTTTATAAGTCTCATTTCCACCACCATAAAGTGTCACATTCACCTTCATCGGCGGATCCTTCTTTAACCACTCCACGGTCTCCTCATCAATCAATGTCGCATTCGTATTAATTGAGATGAGTAACCCCAGCTTCTTTAACTCTGTATAAATCTGTCTAAAATCTTTTCTAAGAAATGGTTCCCCGCCCGTCAGCAGCAAGAAGAGCATTCCCTCTTTTGCACAGGCTTTTCCCATCTCAATCCATTCTTCTGCTGTATACTCTCTTCCCCTTGCCCGCATCTCTGCTTCACTCATTCGAATGTAACACATCCTGCAATTCATATTGCATCTCGGTGTCAATTCAAATGTACCGGAAAGCGGCACTTTATTGTGTGCCGCCTTCTGATACAGATATTTTCTAAGCTGCGCCTGCATTGGTGCTTGTTGTTTCTTCATGAACTTATTCCCCAATCTCTTTTAATTCTCAAGTATCTGTACTCCCATAATCTGACTGCTGTCCGGATTAAAATGTGCCGCAACTGCCTCAGCTTCCTTGCCTGCACCCACATTTTCAAATGGTGTACGGTAAGTAATTCCTCCAAGATAAGCACCGCCAATCTGCATATACTTATAATATACATAAACGGTCTTAAGCTCTTTGTCCGTCTTATTCTTCAGTGTAATCTTTCCATTCTCTGTCTTTAACTCTACCTTATCCTCTTCGAGCGTCGGCTGATCCATATATCCCGTAGCCGCATTGCCATATGTATAAGTATCTTTATCTGAAAACTCCCGCTTATTGCTCTCAAGTACCAGCGTAGAAGTTCCTGCCGGAAGATTCGTCACCTTAAAACTCGCCGTCTCATTGCTATTTACCTGAAAATCAATCAGTGCAACCTGAAGCATCTGGTCAGAATTGTTCGTAATCAGCATCGCTGTTACGTTCTTTGTCGCCTCGTCACTTCCATCTTCTATAAAAGAACCGGAATAAGCACCGATGGACTCAACCGTGAGGTTCGAATCGGAAAGAACGATTTGCTCTGCTTTTTCAGTTTCCTTAGAATTATCGTTTTTGTCAGAGTCTCCTACTTTAGCTGAATAACCTTGAATCTTACTAACATCCAAAGTATCCTTTCCAGGTTTTACAATTTCATATGCATCTGCCTCTGTGGCAGACTTTTCTTTCGAATCATTCTTTGTAAGCTTGAGGGCCAGTAATATTCCAATAATCACAATTATAATAACACCTACCAGCAAAACAACTTTCTTTGTTTTTTTCTTATTTTCTGAATTCTGTAATTTCACCATTGTATTCTCCTAACTCTATATTGTGAAATTTGTATATATGCAGTCCTAGTATAACGTATCTTCGCTTAATTTACAAACTTTTATCTAATTATCACAGAAAATTTCCTTTTTGAGTACCTCTACTGCATCCTGATCCGGCCGACATTCCAAATGATAAACAGGTATTCTTTTTACAAATTGGTTCAATAACTCTGTCATTTTCATTACAAATTCTGTATCCCATGCATTTATCGTTGTTTCTCTATATATCTTTGTAAATGCCTTCAATACACCGAGTCTACAAACCTTATTATGCGGTGCTTGTGATAATACCACAACCGCTTTTACCGGTGCAGACATCGTTGTCATTATTTGTGAAGAACCTGCAAATGGCGATCCATAAACCTGAAATGTACCATCCTCTTGCTTACGAATCATTCCACGATCTCCATTTATAATCTCTGCATTTTCATATTTTTCCCACAAGTCCGCTTGTGTTGATTTTCCTGTACCCGATGGAGCAGAAAATAAGATTCCATGCCCATTCACACGAATCACTGACGCATGTAATTGAAAGCAATCATAATCAAGCATTACCCTTTCCAACGCCAGATACGTTCCAAAATGCAATTTATTTTTGAACATTTCCATCTGTGGTGCAGTTAACAAAAACTCATATTCATCTGGCTGATTGATATCATGCTTTAATGTCATTGGATAATTTGCCTCGTCATTCCACCACGGAAATTGCCGATATTCAACGGAACCAATGCGATATACGGTCATGCGTTCATTTTGATAAACCGGTTCATTTTCCAAAAAAATTGATTGTTCTATTTTTTTTACCTGATAATGTACATTACATGCATTTTTTTCTTTATTTGTATTTTGGAATATTTTAAAGTAATCCACAATTTCAAATTCATCTTTACATTCTATGCAAAAATTTATATTTGCGATTTGAATAGTTATTTCATTCATATTTTTCCTTTATAGCGATAAAGACCGCAATACTGTATGCGGTCTTATCGATTCTATTTAATTCTTACCTTACAGTTAATGTTGGAGTTCCAATTCTAACCGTTGGATTGCACAAGAAAAGAACTGTCTAATGAGAGTTCTTTTCTTGTATATAGTTCTTATGACGCAAATATTGCATTTGTCGCTGTAAAATAGCACACACCATCGGTGGCATCTGTACCTTTGTATTCATTAGAACATGTGGATGTAGATTGGAAATATTGATATTCATGAATAATACCTTTAATCTGTGCTGCCAGTTTATCATCAATTCCACCAGTCGTCAGTTTATCTTCAGTTACACATGTATCATTTGCATAATTCATTTTAACTGAACAACTTCCAGCTATAAATTCCTGTAACACAAAGTTTTCTACTGCAATGCAGGGTTTGCTATATTTCTTTTTCATGACAATCGTTCTCCTTTACCTTACAGTTAATGTTGGAGTTCCAATTCTAACTGTTGCTTTGTTTTCAGCTGTGATTCCTTCTACTGTGTACTTATATTTTCCTCGTTTCAGGTTCGGTTTGAATTTTACTCTCCATGTACGCAGCTTGTTTCCATTTAAAACCTTATCAGTATAACTGATATTCAATGTAGAATTATCCATTACCTGACCATTGGAATCCGTAATCTTTAATTTCTCCACTCCTACTGTTGATGTTACAGCAAGCGTTGCATCTCTTCCTGAACGTACTACAGTCGCAAATGCTGCTTCACTTACTACTTCATCTTTCGTTGAAAATGCGGATATCATGCTGGCTGCCATCATTCTCATTGCCGTAGTATCTGCAGCTGGTACACCAAAATCAATTGGATCGCAGGTACTCTTAATATTTGTAAGAGATACCATTCCACCATCTGTGTTTGCTATTATTACCTGATAATATTCCGTCCCATCATCAACTGTGATTTTCATATCTTCTGTAACATTGATCTTATAGTACATATCTGTTGCAGAGTTTACTGTAATTGGAGAATCTTTTGCTTCTGTTCCATCTGGAAGAATTGTTTGAAGTGTTACTGCCTTCTCGGATGTTGTCTTTGCCCCAATCTGGAATGTTGCATATGGATCATCTGTCAGGTCATAGCTATCAGCCGGGATTAAGAATCCAACTGCATTTCCTGGTTCCAGATATAATTCATTGTTTGGTCCCCACTTCCAGTATTTTTCAAAATCATCTGTTGTTCTTGTTGCATCGTCCGGAACAGCTCCGTGTAATGTTTCAACGACTGTACTTCCTCCTGCAGACAGATCTACTTCTCCCCCCGCCTTGTACTTCATCAGCATTGCATGATTAGCAGTTTTTCCGTCTACTGTATTTCCGATGATCATTGGTCGTATTTCATATATGTGTGCGTCAACTTCTGATTCGAGATAATTATCTGAATCATATGTGCCGTCTGCGTTTTCCTTGTCTTCTAATGGTCCATAGATACGAACTCCATCAAGATAGAACACGATTCCTTCTGGATTATAAGATTTAACTTCTACCACAACTGTGTAAGTTCCATAGTCAAAATCTGTTTCATGAATAACTGGTACCTGATATAAATCTCCGTCATCGTAATATGTAATCAGAGGAATATTTCTTATAGGTGTTCCCCTTGTGTCTGTTCCCTCATATACCTTTACCCCGATGGTTCCTGTTTTGGTATTTGTTCTGCTTATGATATCAACTCCAGTTCCCTTGAAGGTAAATGTTGCTGTTGCGTTCTTTTCCATCTTTGTAGATGAACCGCTGCTGTATTTGTCGCCATTTGCATATGCATTATCATGACCATACTGTTCGCTCTGGTCATTGCTCTGCTCAAGCTTCACGTCCGTTCCATCTTTAGATGTATTATTTTCTGAGTAAATAATCTTTACTGCACTGTTACTACTATTTGCTTTTTCGTTGAAGTTATCTTCATAGTAAACAACGTTTGCCGGCATTGTCTTAATTGTACCATGGACTGTTGTGCCAGTTTCTGGGTTAGCACTATTAAATTCTGTATCCACCTTAGTAATATTTGCTGTATAAGTGTACTTCTCAACCTTATCCATGAACGCAATTGGCTTGAATGTTACTTCACCTTCTGCTGAACCATCGCGGTTGATTGCATTCTGATTACCCGTTATCTCTGTCTGCCTATCATCAATATCACTTGCTTCCGAAGTAATCTGATCCAGTTTTGCAGTGGTATCATCAACTGTATCTTTGGCTTTATCATTATAAAATGTACCGTCCTGGAATAAGCCATCCCCAGTAGTTGCATCTGCAATGTTTGACTCTAAACCGTAATCGAATACATAAACCTTATCAGTTGCCTTATATGTATATACAGTAATTGTACCTGTAAAATTACCATTATTAGTAGTGGTTCCCGTGTAATTTACAACATACTTTTCATTTGGAGATTCTGGAGTAAATTCACCCTTTCCTCCTTTTACATTAGTATTGATAACTGTATCACCTGTAGTTTGAGCAGTCAGTTCTGTAATAGTTACACCATCAGGTGCATAAGTAACTGTCTTTCCAGCTTCTGCATAGATTACATAATCTTTTACAGTTGTTTTTGTCTTATTTGTTACAACTGCTGCAGATGTAACACCGGCTTCAATTTTACCAGTTACATCAGATGTAGTTTCCTGTACCCATGTATCGCCTGCTTGTGGGCTATCTTCAACAACCTTATAAGTAGCACCTGCTGGAATACCTGCAAATGTAACTGTGTCACCAACTTTTAATGTGAAGTGTCCATTCTCATCTGTTGTTCCATTTTGAGTACCAGTATATTTCAGTTTATATGAATCATAGTAATCGTGGCCTGTCAAATCTACCAATACTGTAAATCCAAAGGTTTCATTTTCTGGTGCATATCCTTCATATTTCTTTGCTACTGATAAGCTACCAACCTTTGGTGTATTAACAAAGTTAACATATCTGTTCACAACATCCATCTCAGACGAAGTATCATCACCCATATTAAAAGTAGCAACCGCACCTTTTCCTCCTTCTATTGCTGCTCTTGATGTAATACTGTCATAAACTCCCCATCTCGTCTTGGATGTGTCATACTGTAATTTTGTACCTTGTGGAATAGATTCTGTAATCTGGAATCCTGTTCCTGCGTAGAATGCACTACTGTTATTTTTATCTTTAGTATTAATAAAGTCACTTGCAAAATATGATGAGCTAAATGTAGCCGTACTATCTTTAGCCTCTTGTCCTGGAAATGTACGGTCATCGTAATCGTACAATGTATATCCCAAATTCTCTACATCACTATAATTTGCTTCATCTGTCTTCAGATTCTTTTTCTGAATCTTGAAATCAAAGTTATCAAGACCCTGTACTGCATTCTTTAATCCTGCATTTACGTCTGTTGTGTCAAGTGTCTTACTAAGAGTGAGACCTGATGGCAACGGGACGAAACTGTATGAAATGGACATATTGGAGTTCCACATACCACGTTCCATATAGTACATCTTTAATTCGTGTACCGTTCCAGACTTTTTCATATATTTATCTAACGTAACGGGCTCGCTACCTGATTTCTTTACCATAATATTTTCGAATTTTACTGTGGTATTTCCATTAGGTTCAGCTGGTGTTCTTCCGCCAACTGTAAGGCTATTACCCAGCTTTGCATTAGATGTACCTGTTCTAATGGTAGCCTCCGGTAAAGTTGAATTCCATTTCTGAACCATCCACATTTTTACCAGTTTCTGTTACAGTAAATGGAATCGTAAACTGTGTACCAAATCCATAGTTCAAATTATCCTTTGCTGATTGATCAGGATCAGTACTATTGAATGGAAAATATCCTATACTATTGTCTTTACTTGCATCATGAATCTTTAAATCATCTTTTCTTACAATTTTCTTATTATCGTAATCATAATAAACAGTATTTTTTGCTGAATCAAACGAATATGTAGATACTCCCTTATCATTTGTTGTCTTTGTAAATGGGAACTGTAAATTGTTATAAAATCGCATATATTTGCTCTGATTAGGATAAGCATCTTCATTAAAGAAAGGTACCTTTACCGGGTCACCATTTTCGTTCGTGTAAGAAGTAATCAGATTTCCATCATCTAAATTCTTTCCTACTATACCCTGCGCTACGTCCTTACTAGCTGTCTCTTTATTTGGACCAAATGCAACATTTGCGCCTTTCCAGTACCAGCTAAGATTACCATTTCCACCTGCCTGAGATGTATGTAATAAATCACCAAAGTAAAGAGGCACTGGTGCATTAACATTATCCGTGCTATCAACTCCATTCAACGCGTAACCCGGTAAATTTGAAAGCCATTGGTTCAATTTCGCATACGGAGCGTTTTTCTCTCCAGTCATATTACCCTCATTGTAAAGTGTATTTTTTGGCTGTTCCACACGTCCATTATTGAAATAATCAACTAATGTAGCATTTACATTAAAATAGGATGTAGTCTCACTTCCTGTGTTTGAATATGTAGTCCACATTCCTGTTGGAGTTACTACTGTGTGTAATGATAACGTATATAAGTTTTTTCCACTTTTTAAGCCCGGCCATGTACCAGCTTCATTCCATACCTGATTGGTGTCATTGGGATTTAAGCGAAGAAAATCAATATTGGTCGCAGCTGCAGTTGTCGTTCCATACCATGTAAGACAATCATCCATCTTTGTCATAACAACAATTTCCGATTGCTTATTGTTCGCACTAGTCTTAAATGCCATAACTGCATTATCTTTAATCCAAGTTGTTGCAGCATTAGGGCGTAAATAAATAGTTGTTCCCGCTGGAATCGTATCTCCTGCTGCCGCTTTTACGGGCTGTACTTGCTGCACAGGTATCACGCTAACTACCATCAAGATGGTAAGGATGATTCCGAGCAACCGTTTCTTAAATCTTTTTCTCATACTTTACTCTCCCTTCCCTTTAAATTGAGTATGATTAATATGTTATTTCTACTGCTACGTGAAAACATAGTTTTAGCAATAGATTTATTCTAAAATATTCTAAAGTTTTTTTGATGAAAATACAATAGGTAAATCATCCCAAAAATGTTATATTTTGTATAATTTGTAGATTTTTTTATATATCATATAAAAACTTTGATATGATTTGGTAATTTTCCTACTATACATATGAAGCCATCTTAAAAAATAAACATTGAGACTCGTTTTCTCATACACCTCTATTTCAATATCCCGGCCTCTTTAATGCGGTCCAAAAATTCCTGCACATCCGCCTTCACGGTCTCCTCATCGGCATCGTACTCATCCAAAATGCCCTTCACAATATTTTCAAATGTCGTCTCCTCCTGCAGCATCTTCCAGATAGAAACTCCCACCTCATTGACCGTTATCATTCCGTTAAAATCAAGCACCGTTTTACCGGTTGGGATAATCACATAATCTCCTGCAATTTCTCTTAATACAAATCCATCGTCTACTCTCATTTTTTCTCCTCATTCTTTCTAGGATATTTCGTCTTTCTTCCTATATAATATAGCATGTCTGCTTCGCATCATCAAGTTTGAGTTGATTTCTCAATCTCCACCACAGCCACCTCCGGCAGATTATTCACCCTCGGCAACGGCTCGTTGGCGCTTCCAAGCCCACTCGACACGAACAGATGCAGCCTCTCCTTTTCATACATGCCATGCACATACTTTGGAAAATATCCCTGGTCTCCGCCAAACACTCCCCCCGCAAATGGCACGACTACCTGTCCACCGTGGTCATGTCCGCTCACAACCAGATCCACATCCCACACCGACGCCGCATCTCCAAATATAAAGGAATCCGGTTTGTGCGCCATCATGATCTTCAAACGGTCCGTATCCTGAAAATCCATCAGAAAATTCTTCACATCCTCCGGTGCCGCAGCCGCCGAATCCTTTCCATCCGCTCCAAATGCATAGGAAAACATCCCCCCAATCCGCAGTTTCGTCCCGCGAGTATCCATATCT
>ENA-OURC01000663-OURC01000663.1-human-gut-metagenome-genome-assembly--contig:-NODE-663-length-11045-cov-3.16952_pt1 | contig 11045 bp, 4 predicted proteins | sample MGYA00243026_ERZ508738 | MGnify/ENA primary metagenome ERZ508738 (study PRJEB26277, sample SAMN04329806) | human gut metagenome | biome: human-associated habitat | host: Homo sapiens | place: USA...
CTGCCCAAGATGCCGGCTTTCAGCGGTCAGCTGACGGCTATTGTGCAGAGTGGCGAGCAAGCCGGTGAGATCGTGTTTGAGGCAAGGGCTAAAGGATTGAAGTCCGGAAAGCTGGTACTTTATACTTCAGAGAAATAAATAGCACTATTTGCTTCCACTCTACCACACCTGCTCTGTAACCCTTTGTTCATCGGTGTTTGAGGTGCGGTGGAAGCAACAGAAAAAGGTGGAAGCAAATTTTGCTTCCACCTCTGTTTTTAGGGCCGACATGATGTTAACTTGTTGTAATGTAACAAGTTAATATCATGTCGGCCATTTTGTTAATATCGTGTTAATGGCATATTAATATTGTGCAGACACGTTATTCATATCCTGAAAGTATGTTGCTTGGTTTATACATGCATGGCATTTCTTCAGTAAAAGCTTTGTGTTTCTTTTGTTTTGTCTTGATGTTGTGTAGTACTTAACGGTCGTAAAGCGATTTGTTGACGGCCGTAAAGCGATCTGTCAACGGCCATCGACAAATCGCCTAACGGCCGTTAGGCGGTGAAAATCTCTGTACTTTAGCAGAATAAACATATATGTTATGTGCAAGAATGCCACATGTAGAGTGGAGAGAAGCGCTGTATTATGATATATCAAGTGATTTTTCTATCTTGTGCAACCGCATGCAATCGTTTGCACTGTTCGTTTCCCACATTTTACACTCTCTTTATACTTTACTAAGGTAATAAAGCATATTTTTGTTGCGTCATGCTTTGGGTACTTGAAAGACGTTAGAAAGCGAAAGTACGAAAATTATTTTTCGAATAATATATATAGGTAATTAATATTGTTAACTTTAATTTTTTAAATGCATGAAGCAAGTTAATCTTAGAATCTGTCAAACGATTCTTACCCTAATCTTAGGGCTATTCTTGTCTGTAGGCGCTTATGCACAGAACATCACTGTGAAAGGGCATGTAAAAGATGCTTTGGGAGGAGTGATAGGCGCAAATGTAGTGGAAAAAGGAAATTCCACGAATGGTATAATCACTGACCTTGATGGTAATTTTACATTGACAGTTCCTCAGGGAGCTACGTTGGTCGTGTCTTTTATCGGATACAAGACGCAAGAAGTAGCTGCTGCTCCTTCAGTAATTATTACATTACAAGATGATGCGGAATTGTTGGGCGAGGTGGTCGTAATTGGTTACGGTACAGCCAAAAAGAATGATTTGACTGGGTCTGTTACGGCTATTAGTGCAGATAAAATGGTAAAAGGTGCTGTTACATCTGCTACTGATATGTTGGTTGGTAAAGCTGCCGGTGTAAGTGGGATTACTGACGGTGGTGCTCCGGGAGCTGGTGCTACAATTCGTGTGCGTGGCGGTTCTTCTATGTCTGCATCCAATAATCCGTTGATTGTTATTGACGGTGTGCCTGTAGATGACGGTGGTATTAATGGTATGTCAAATCCTTTGGCTACTGTCCATCCCAATGATATTGAGACTTTTACTATTTTGAAAGATGCTTCTGCAACAGCCATTTATGGTTCTCGTGCATCTAACGGTGTTATTATTATTAATACTAAAAAAGGAAAGTCTGGACGTGTACAAGTTGGTTATAGCGGTACATTCTCTATTAATACAAGACCCAATAAAGTAGATGTAATGTCTGCAAATGAATTTAGAGAATTTGTGACTTCTAAATTCGGTGAATCAAGTGCTCAGTTTAAAGCATTAGGTCAGGCAAATACTGATTGGCAGGATGAAATATTCAAAACCTCTTTCAGTACAGACCACAATGTTAATGTTTCTGGTGCTATACCACACATGCCCTATCGTGTATCAGTTTCTTATACCAATGAAAATGGTATATTGAAGACTTCTAATATGGAGCGTTTGACTGGTGCTATTAGCTTGAATCCTAATTTCTTTGATAAGAAATTGAATATTCAGTTGAATGTGAAAGGTATTTATAATACAAACCGTTTTGCAGATACTGGTGCAATAGGTATGGCGACGCAATATGATCCGACACAGCCTATTTACATGGATGGAAATCCCTATGGTAACGGCTACTTTATGTATATGAAAAGTGGCAATAATCCTACACCGGTTGATATTGGTTTGGCTAATCCCGTTTCTATTTTAGATTCAAAGCATGACGAATCAACTGTTTATAGAAGTATTGGTAATGCACAAATTGACTATAAGTTTCATTTCCTGCCCGAATTGAGAGCAAACTTGAATTTAGGTTACGACGTGTCTAAGAGTGAAGGTGATGTTATTATAGAAGATAATGCTCCTATGACTTGGTGCCAAGGTAACTATAAAACTGGGTTTGGGGAAAATAGCAGCTATTATCAATTGAAGCGGAATACATTGCTGGATTTCTATTTGAATTATGCTAAAGAGTTTGGTGCACATCATGTCGATGTTATGGGCGGTTATTCTTGGCAGCATTTCTATAATTCTACATGGACCAAATATCCTTATTCTACAGTAAAAGCTGAAGAAACTGGTAAGGAATTCTATAAGGATATGGAAGATTATTCAACTGAAAACTATCTTGTTTCTTTCTTTGGGCGTTTGAATTATACATTATTGAATCGTTATTTGGTGACATTTACCTTGCGTAATGATGGTTCTTCACGTTTCAATAAAGACAATCGTTGGGGATTATTTCCTTCAGTTGCTTTGGCATGGAAGATGAAAGAAGAGAATTTCTTGAAGGGAGTGGATTGGCTTTCTGATTTGAAGTTGCGTTTGGGCTATGGTATTACTGGTCAGCAAAACCTGAATAATGGTGACTATCCTTATATGGCTCGCTATATGTATTCCAAAGCTGGAGCAAATTATTATTTTGGTAATAACAAGTATTCATTGATTGCTCCTCAAGCTTATGATGAAAACTTGAAATGGGAAGAAACTACAACTTACAATATTGGATTGGATTTCGGTGTATTGAACAACAAATTGACAGGTACTCTTGATTTGTATTATCGTAAAACTGATGATTTGCTGAATACGGTTACAGCTCCTGCCGGTACAAACTTTAGTAACCAGTTGTTGACGAATGTAGGTACATTGGAGAATAAAGGTATTGAACTTACTTTGACGGCTCATCCTATCACGACAAAAGATTGGGACTGGACATTGAGTTATAACATCTCTTATAATAAAAATGAAATTACCAAATTGACATTTAATGATGACCCGGCTTATAAAGGTGTGATTCATACTGGTATTGATGGAGCAACCGGTTATAATATCATGATAAATGCTGTTGATCATCCTTATAATTCATTCTATGTATGGGAACAACTTTATGATAAGGCTGGAAATCAGATAGAAGGTGCTTATGTTGATCAAAATGGGGATAATAAAATAGACGAAGAAGATTTGGTCGCTTACAAAAAGTCTGCTCCTGACGTATTTATGGGATTAACTTCTCAATTGTCTTATAAGAATTGGGATTTGTCATTTGCTTTGCGTGCAAGTATTGGAAACTATGCTTATAACAATGTACAATCCAATCGTGAGGCTTGGGATGGTTCACAAATGTATGACCAAACTGGTTTCTTGAAAAATCGTTTGACTTCTGCATGGAAAACAAATTTCAAGACAGGGCAATATCGTTCTAGTTACTATGTTCAGAATGCTTCTTTTGTACGGATGGACAATATTTCATTAGGATACACTTTTAACAAGCTGTTCAATGATAAACAAAGTGCACGTGTTTATGTCACGGTACAGAATCCGTTTGTTATTACCAAATATGATGGTTTGGATCCTGAAATTAGCGGTAGTGGAGTTGATAATAATATCTATCCTCGCCCTCGTGTATTTATGTTAGGCTTGAATCTTAATTTTTAATCAATGAAGTTATGAAAATATTAAAATATAAATATATATTGTCGGCAGCCCTTTTGAGTACGATGTTAGGGGTTACCTCTTGTGTGAACGATCTGGATACGGTTCCATTGGATAAGGATGAATTGGTTTCGGATGTCGTTTTTGGAAAGGAGATAGGAGCTTATGAACAAAGTTTGGCTAAAATATATGCAGGTTTGGTAATAGGTGGTAATGCAGGTGGAGACTCAGACCAGGATGTTGTCGGCATTGACGGTGGTTCTCAGGCTTCATTTATTCGCGTATTGTGGAATATGCAGGAATTGGCTTCTGATATCGCTCATTGTTGCTGGAATGATCCTGGTATTCCAGACTTCAATCATATTTCTTGGGCTGCTTCAAGTCCATGGATCAAAGGAGCATATTATCGTTTGTATTATCAGATTAACTTGTCAAATGCGTTTTTACGTGAAACAACTGATGATAAACTTGCCTCACGAGGTTGTTCAGAGCAAGTAAAGGCTTCTATTAAAACTTTCCGTGCAGAAGCTCGTTTTATGCGTGCTTTGATGTATCTGTATGCTTTGGATTTGTATCGTAATGTTCCGTTTGTAGATGAAAACAGCCCTATTGGTAGCGTTCGTCCACAACAAATTATGAAAGATCAATTATTTGAATACATTGAAAGTGAAATGTTGGCATGTGAAAGTGATATGCTTGATCCTGTAGTTGGATTTAATGATAATTATGGACATGCTAATAAAGCTGCTCTGTGGGCTGCATTGTCTCGCTTGTATTTGAATGCAGACACGTATGTAGGTGTAAATAAATATACTGAATGTGTGACTTATTCTAAAAAGATTATTTCAGCAGGTTACCAATTGGAACCGGTTTATGGCGATATGTTCAAAGCTGATAATGACCAATCCAAAGAGATGATTTTCCCATTGAGATATGAAGGTGAAGATACAATGACCTGGGGAGGTATGACAGCTTTGTTATGCTGGGGTTCTGCTGATTTTCAAGAAGAAACGAATGCAAAGGGAGGTTGGCAAGGTGTTAGAGCTAAGTCGTCTTTATATAATATCTTTGAAAAAGAGGATAGCAGTGATAAGGATACTCGTAAAGCAATGTTGCGTACAGAAGCTACCACAAATATTGAGATCACAAATGAAGCTGATTTTGTCAATAATGGCATTCCCGTTACCAAGTTTTATAATGTGAATAAAGATGGAAGTAAACCTGCATCTGCGGAAGCTTGGACAGATTATCCATTATTCCGTTTAGGTGAAATCTATTTGAATTTAGCAGAAGCTGTTCTTCGTGGCGGACAAGGAGCAACAAAAACAGAGGCTTTGGGATATGTAAATGATTTGCGTAAACGTGCATATTCAGACAAGGCGTCCGCACCTATTTCCGATAGTGATTTTACTTTGGACTTTATGATGGATGAACGCGCACGTGAGCTATTCTACGAAGCTCAAAGACGTACAGATTTGATTCGCTTCGGTAAATATACTTCTGCTGATTATGTTTGGCCATGGAAGGGTGGAGTTGCGGCAGGAAAATCTGTTGAAAGCTTTTATCAAGTGTTCCCCTTGCCTTCAGACGATGTTGGTTCTAATCAGAACCTGGTAAAGAATGAAGGATACTAATATTAATGATTAAACATGAATGATATGAAGACAAAATATATTTATTTACTTTTGGCTGGAATCTTCGCATTGATGTCTTGTGAGGAGGATGCTACCCCCATATTGGAATTGAAGACTGCTGCTGCATTGCATGCGCTTTCCCAAACAGACATTACTATTACTAAAGACAATAAGGATGCGCAATTTCCGGAAATAGCTTGGGATAAGGCAGATTATGGAGTTTCTGCAGTAGTTAATTATGTTGTAACTCTAACAAATACTTCTACCAATAAGAGTATTGTAATAGGAGAAACAGGGGATGCAAAACTGGCATTTACAAATAGTGAAATGAATTCTTTATTGGCTAAGGTAGGAGCATATCCGGGGCAAACGTATGATTTTACTGTTTCTTTGGTTTCTGAGGCATATGATGCTTATACTGATGCAGCTAGTAACTCAATAACTTTTAAGGCTACACCTTATGACCCTAATGTAGATAATATTACATGGAAGTATGCTTATGTAGCTGTTGGCTATCCTGATTGGGACTACACTACTGCCTATTTGATAGGTGACCCTGACGGTGATGGCATTTATAGTGGTTATGCCAATTTTGATGGTGCTGCTTCTTATGCAATCATTGATGGTGCAGACCTTACGAAAGTATTGGCTAAAGACCAGCAAGTTACTGCTGATGGTAAAGGTTTCATTGAAATTACTTTAGATGCAGAAGGTAAGGTAACCCAATCAGAGAAAGGGCTGGTTTGGGGAGTAATTGGAGATGCTACGTCTAGTGGTTGGGACAAAGATACCCAGATGGAATACGATACCACTACTCGTCTTTGGACAGTGGTTACTCCGTTGCTCGATAAGGAATTCAAATTTAGAGCCAATAATTACTGGGGATTCAATTATGGAGCAGAAGAAGGTAAACTTTCTGAGTTGGCCGGTAACTTGGTTGCTGGAGGTCAAAATTTCAAAGTGGTAAAGGCAAGTCCCTATATTATTACTTTAAATTTGACTAATGCAGGAAAATATACTTATAGTATGGAAGAAACAACGATTGAGCTTTCTAGCTCTGCAATGACATTGCCTGGTAGCTATCAGAGTGGTGATGGTTGGAAGCCGGAAGCTGATGATTGCTATAAGGTAGAATCTGCAGCTCGTGATTTCAAATATACTGGCACTCACTATTTCCCTGCCGATACAGAATTCAAGTTCTATGATTCTGGTACGTGGATTGGTGTTGTTGGAGATATTACTTGGAATGAGGCTAAGACATCAACTACGTTTGTTATCGGTGATGGCGGTAATGTTAAGATTGAGGCTGCCGGTTATTATCGAGTAGGTGCCGATACTAAGAAGATGGTTGCTACTTTGGATAAGACAGGTTGGGAGATTATTGGTGATGCTACTCCTGGTGGATGGGATAAAGGCACTTTAATGGATTATGATGCTGAAACGCAAAAGTGGTCGGTGACTGTTACATTAGGTGATGGTGAAATGAAATTCAGATGGGATGCAGCTTGGACTATAAACTTTGGTGGTAGTTTAGGTGCGCTGACGCAGGATGGTGGAAATATTAAAGTTTCAGCTGGAACATACACGATTGTATTGGATCCAGAAGCTAAGAATGCTACAATGACAGCCAATTAAGGCTCTCTTATTTATAGAAAAAGGATTAAGGGGGGGGACCTTTAATCCTTTTTTATTTGTCAGACCAATGAATTGTAAATAGATGAGGAATTTATTTTATACTATACTTGTATTATTGACAGTGTATGCTTGTGCCGGAAAACGCGAGATAGTTACTGAACAAAAGCAAGTATTACCTGCTGTAGAAGACGTTGTGATGTACGAAATCAATCCACGTGTTTTTGCTCTGAAGAATGCATTTAATGTCATATCAAAACATCTTGATTCTATTCAGTTTTTGGGTGTTAATGTTGTTTGGTTTATGCCAATCTATGAGATTGGTGAGGTAAATACGGTGAATTCTCCTTATTGTATCAAAGATTATAAAAGAATAAATCCTGAATTTGGAACAGTAGAAGAATTTAAGCGTTTAGTGGAATTATGCCATGAAAAAGGAATAAGTGTAATTTTAGATTGGGTTGCTAATCATACATCTTGGGACCATGCTTGGATTAAAGAACATAAAGAGTGGTATACTCAGGATAGTATCGGAAATATAATTTCTCCTGCAGGAACGGGATGGAATGATGTGGCAGATTTGAACTACGATAATGCAGATATGTGCCTTGCAATGATTGATGCTATGAAATATTGGATACAAGAAGTTGGTGTAGATGGTTTTCGCTGTGATGCTGCTGATTATGTTCCATATACTTTCTGGAAGCAAGCTGTTGATTCTCTGAGGGCTATTCCAAATCGGAAATTGTTAATGTTGGCAGAAGGTAAGCGCAAAGATCATTTTGATGCAGGATTTGATATGAACTATGCTTGGGATTTGATGGAGGCGATGCGGGATGTTTTCGTTAATGATAGTAGTGCGGCACGCTTGTTGGAGGTGGATTGGAGCGAGTATGACTCAATTCCGGCAGGAAAAATGAAATTACGTTTTATTACCAATCATGATGAGGCTTCTAAAATGTCGCCAATTGTGGAGTTAGGAAGTGAAAGGGCAGCTATGGCTGCTTTTGTTGGAACAGTTTTTTTGCATGGTGGAGCATTGATTTATAGTTCACAAGAAATTGGACATGAGGCTCCTATTAATTTTTTTGCATATACATCCGTGGATTGGTCCGAATGTTCGGATATTTATCAAGAATATGGGTGTTTAATGGGATTGTATAATAAATATCCTGCACTTCGGAAAGGAATATTAACTGGGTATCCTGCTTCAGACGTCTTGATGTATCAGAAAAGTGATGGTAAAGATGCTTTTATGATATTGGTTAATGTGCGTAATAGAGTTGTTTCTGTTATCTTACCGGAGGGTTGGAAGCATCATGTAGCTACTGATATTTACGAAAATAAACCTCTGGAATTGATGAATGAAATTAAACTGAATGCATTAGAGTATAGAATAATTAGATTCTGACGGCTGGATTTTAATAAAAGAGGAGACCCTATACTATTATATTGTGTAAGGTCTCCTCTTTCTGTTTGATATGCAAACGTTTTCGTGATATTGTTCTCGTTTTCCTTTACGTTAATTGATTTGCCCTTTCTTTTCCGGTTATATTTGTGAAGTGATAACTTTAAATACTTCATATTATGAAAATTATCGTTCAACGTGAGAATCTTGTTTTATGGCATTTGATATGCTTCAGCGTGCTGCTGGCATTCACGGCATGTAGTGACAACAAAGAGGAGTTTCAGGAATATTTGACTCCTGCCTCCGGTAGTGAAGCTATTTTTGAACAAGGTTTTAGCTTTGCTGAAGCTGCTTCTTCACAAAGTGTCAGTTTTGAGGCCGGATATCAATGGACTGCTGAGCTGAGTGGTGAGGATATTGGCTGGTGTAGTATCAATCCGGCAAAAGGCTTGTCAGGAAAAGCTACGATTATGGTTTCTGTTGCTAAAAATGAAACTGGAATAGCGCGTACAGCACAATTGAATATTATATCCGGTTCAAAAAGGGAAGAAATATCCGTCACTCAAGCTGCCAATGCAATTGCAATTCCTGCTGGTCTGAGTTATACACCGGTGGTACCAGATGCTGATCAGTCTCTTGTCATTACGTTTAAAGCGGATACAAAGTCTGCCCTCTATGAGTATAAAGGAGATGTGTATGTACATATTGGTGTTGTCAGTGAAGGTCGTTGGCAATTCGTGCCTGCAGAGTGGGCAGAAAACAAAGATAAATGTAAGATGACTTTATCTGAGGCTAATATTTGGAGTATTACATTGAGTCCGAATATCCGGGAGTGGTTTGGGAGTGGAAAGACACCGGTGAACCAACTTGGAATAGTGATTCGTAGTGCGGATGGTAGTAAAAAAGGAATAGATACTGATTCCTTTATAGCGGTAACTGATACAAAATATGAAGGATTTGCACCCGGTGAGATTAAAACTGCCGCTGTACCGGCTGATATGGTCGAAGGTATCAACATAATGGATAATTCTACAGTGACACTGGTACTTTATGATAAAGATGTGAATGGAAATCATAAGGATTTTGCACATGTTGTGGGTGACTTTAACAATTGGACCTTAAGTAATGACGAAAAGTCGCAGATGTATCGTGATGATGCTTCCGGATGTTGGTGGATTACGTTGGCGGGGTTAGATGCTGGTAAAGAGTATGCTTTCCAATACTATGTGGGTACAAAGGAAGGTGAAGTAATTCATTTGGCAGATGCTTATACTGAAAAAATACTGGATCCTGATAAAGATATTTCAGCTTCTACCTATAATGAAAACCTGGTTTATCCTAAGGGAGGGGTAGGAATCGTTTCGACCTTCAAGATACAGAAAGATAGTTATAACTGGAAGTATAATGATTTTAAAATAGCAAATCCTAAGCAATTAGTGATATATGAATTGCACTTGCGCGACTTTACGGCTACGAGTGACATTAACGGTGCGATGGGAAAGCTTTCTTACTTGAAAGAAATGGGTGTCAACGCTATTGAGTTGATGCCGGTGCAGGAGTTTGACGGCAATGACAGTTGGGGGTATAATCCTTGTTTTTTCTTTGCGATGGATAAAGCTTATGGGACAAAAACAATGTATAAGCAGTTCATTGATGCTTGTCATGAGGCTGGTATGGCAGTTATTCTGGATGTGGTTTATAATCATGCTACAGGAAATAATCCGCTGGCTAAACTCTATTGGGATGGTGATAAGACTGCAAAGAATAATCCATACTTCAATGTGGAAGCACCTCATCCTTATAGCGTGTTCCATGATTTCAATCATGAAAGCCCATTGGTGCGTAAGTTTGTGAAGCGTAATCTGCAATTCTTGTTGAAGGAATATAAGGTGGATGGCTTTCGTTTTGATTTGACGAAAGGGTTCACACAAACCTCTTGCACTGAAAGTACAGCATCCAATTACGATGCGGGTCGCATTGCCGTCCTAAAGGATTATAATGCGGCCATCAAGGAAGTGAAAAAGGACTCTTATGTTATCTTGGAGCATTTCTGTGATTCAAAGGAAGAAAATGAACTGGCAGCTGATGGTATGCACTTATGGCGTAACTTGAATAATGCCTATTGTCAGTCGGCTATGGGGTATGCTGAAAATAGTTCTTTTAGTAGCCTTTATGAGAAAAACACTGCATGGGTAGGTTTTATGGAAAGCCATGATGAAGAACGCACAGCTTACAAACAGTCGCAATGGGGTGATGGTGTGCTGAAAACCGACCTTGATGCCCGTATGAATCAGTTGGCACTAAATACAACTTTCTTCCTTACCGTTCCTGGTCCTAAGATGGTTTGGCAGTTCGGAGAGATGGGATATGACATCTCTATTGAAGAAAATGGCCGTACCGGTAGGAAGCCTTTGCATTGGGAATATTTAGATAACGCCGATCGTAAAGGGCTGCACGATGTTTATGCAGGTTTGATGAAGCTGCGCAATGCTCATCCGGAGTTGTTTGATGCAA
>ENA-OURC01000666-OURC01000666.1-human-gut-metagenome-genome-assembly--contig:-NODE-666-length-11020-cov-3.98012_pt1 | contig 11020 bp, 8 predicted proteins | sample MGYA00243026_ERZ508738 | MGnify/ENA primary metagenome ERZ508738 (study PRJEB26277, sample SAMN04329806) | human gut metagenome | biome: human-associated habitat | host: Homo sapiens | place: USA...
TTTTATGCGGTAGCGCATCAAAGTAATAAATTACAGCAAAGCATATAATTGCGACAAATAATGCAAGCATTTTGCAATAAAGAAAAGGAGACACATATATGTATACACTTGACGACATCAAGAAAGAAGATCAGGAGATTGCAAGCGCCATCACAGACGAATTTGAGCGCCAGAACAGCCACATCGAGCTTATTGCTTCTGAGAACTGGGTAAGCCCTGCTGTTATGTCAGCTATGGGAAGCATTCTCACCAATAAGTACGCTGAGGGATATCCGGGAAGAAGATACTATGGCGGCTGCGAGTGCGTGGACGAGGTAGAGGAGCTTGCCAGAGAAAGAGCCAAGGAGCTTTTCGGCGCAGAGTATGTAAATGTACAGCCGCACTCGGGTGCACAGGCCAACATGGCAGTTCAGTTCGCCATCTTAAAGCCGGGCGATACCATCATGGGAATGAACCTTGACCACGGCGGACACCTCACACATGGTTCACCGGTCAACTTCTCAGGCTCATATTTCCATGTAGTGCCTTATGGAGTAAATGACGAGGGCTTCATTGATTACGACAAGGTAGAGGAGATCGCCCTTGAGTGCAAGCCAAAGATGATTATCGCAGGTGCATCTGCATATGCGAGAACTATAGATTTCAAGCGTTTCAGAGAGATTGCAGACAAGGTAGATGCAGTGCTCATGGTTGATATGGCTCATATCGCAGGACTTGTAGCCGCAGGACTTCATCCAAGCCCAATCCCATATGCACATGTCACCACAACCACTACACACAAGACTCTCCGCGGACCTCGTGGTGGAATGATTCTCTGCAGTCAGGAGATGCAGGATAAGTACAATTTCAACAAGGCTATTTTCCCGGGAATCCAGGGTGGACCTCTCATGCACGTTATCGCTGCAAAGGCAGTCTGCTTCAAGGAGGCATTACAGCCTGAGTTCAAGGAGTATCAGAAGCAGATTGTAAAGAACGCACAGGCACTTTGCAAGGGTCTTCAGAGCCGTGGCATCAAGATTGTATCAGACGGCACAGACAACCACCTCATGCTTGTAGACTTAACTCCGTTTGACGTCACAGGAACGTCTATCGAGAAGCTTCTCGATGCGGCTCATATCACAGCCAACAAGAATACTATTCCTAACGACCCACAGAAGCCATTTGTCACAAGCGGTATCCGTCTCGGAACACCTGCTGCCACATCAAGAGGCTTAAAGGAGGATGATTTCGACAAGGTTGCAGAGGCAATTGCCATGATCATCAAAGAGGGCGAGAGCGCAGTTGAGCCTGCAAAGGCTATCATTAAGACACTTACTGACAAGTATCCTCTTGCATTTTAAGGGTTTTCAGAGTAAAATGTTATAAGTTATAAAAACATAATACTTTGGAGGAATTATGATAGACTTAAAGTTTTTAAGAGAGAATCCGGATCTCGTAAAAGAAAATATTAAAAAGAAATTCCAGGACCACAAGCTTCCGCTTGTCGATGAAGTAATCGAGTATGACAAGAAGGCCAGAGAAGCACAGCAGGAGGCAGATGATCTTCGTGCAAAGAAGAATCAGGTTTCTAAGCAGATTGGTGCTCTTATGGCACAGGGTAAGAAGGAAGAGGCTGAGGCTGTAAAGGCTGAGGTAGCACAGATTTCAAAGCGCCTCACAGAGCTTGAGCCACTCGAAAAAGAGTATCAGGACAAGGTGCTTGAGGATATGATGAAGATTCCAAACATCATCGATCCATCAGTTCCAATCGGAAAGGATGATACCTTCAACGTGGAGAACGAGAAGTTTGGTGAGCCTGTTGTTCCTGATTTTGAGATTCCTTATCATACAGATATCATGGAGAGATTTGACGGAATAGACCTTGATGCAGCAGGAAAGGTTGCAGGAAACGGTTTCTATTATCTGATGGGAGATATCGCACGTCTTCACTCAGCCATGACAGCATATGCGCGTGACTTCATGATTGGAAAGGGCTTTACATACTGTATCCCGCCATTCATGATCCGTTCAAATGTCGTAACAGGCGTTATGAGCTTTGAGGAGATGGATGCCATGATGTACAAGATTGAGGGAGAGGATCTCTACCTTATCGGCACATCTGAGCACTCAATGATCGGTAAGTTCATCGATACAATAAACGATGAGTCAAAGCTTCCATACACACTCACAAGCTACTCACCTTGCTTCCGTAAGGAAAAGGGTGCACACGGCATTGAGGAGAGAGGTGTTTACCGTATCCATCAGTTTGAGAAGCAGGAGATGATCGTTGTCTGCAAGCCACAGGATTCAAAGGAATGGTATGAGAAGATGTGGAAGTACACAGTAGAGCTTTTCAGAAGTCTCGATGTGCCTGTCCGTACTCTTGAGTGCTGTTCAGGAGACCTCGCAGATCTCAAGGTTAAATCATGCGACGTAGAGGCATGGTCACCAAGACAGAAGAAGTACTTCGAGGTTGGAAGCTGCTCTAACTTAGGCGATGCACAGGCAAGACGTCTTAAGATTCGTGTAAAGGGCGAGGATGGCAAGAAATACTTTGCACATACTCTTAACAACACAGTTGTTGCTCCACCACGTATGCTTATCGCATTCCTTGAGAACAACCTGAATGCAGATGGCTCTGTAAATATCCCTAAGGCACTTCAGCCATACATGGGTGGTACAGAGAAGCTTATTCCGAAGCACTAGTTTTTGAAATAAATTAGTTCATGTAAATATAACAGCCGTAGCTGCGATTGAAAAAGGAAATCGCGGTTACGGCTGTTTTGTTTTTTCTTATCAGGTAAGGGAAGATTTCTAATGAATTTACAGAGAAGAAAATCCCTTACCAAATACTTCACTGGTGCTCATCACAGACATAAAAGCATGCAGCTTATTCTGATGTATGAAGCTTCTAAGCTCTATGGCCTGCTTCTTTGTGAGAGTGCTGAAAACGATATAGTTTCTCTCACCGGTGTAAGCACCTCGTGCCTCCACATATGTGGCACTTTTCTCCAGCGTGTTAGTAATATAGTCGCATATCACATCCTTGTCATCGCAGATAAGCATTATGGATTTTCTGAGCATGATATTTTCGATGATTGCATCAATCATAAATGATTTCACAACAAGTCCGACAAATGAATACAGAGCAGTCTTTATGTCAAATACAAAGCAGGCGATGATGATCATGACGAGGTCGGTGAGAAATAAAGCCATGCCGATATTTTCTACATGTGCATATTTTTTTACAATCATGGCGATGACATCGGTTCCGCCACTTGAAGCCCCTACATAGAAAAGCAGTGCAGATGCGATTGCAGGAAGAGCGATGGCAAAAATCAGCTCAAGCATTGGCTCGTTTGAGAGCGGATGAGTGAGTGGGTCAAGCTTTTCAAGCACCAGAAGCTCAACAGATAAAAGTATTGTGGCATAGGTGGTCTTAATAGCAAAGCCTTTGCCAAGGAAGAAAAAGCCCACTACAAGCAGAAGCATGTTCACAATAGTAGAAAACATACTCGCTGAGAGAGGTGTTATCTTCGCAAAAACAACTGCGGCACCGGTTACGCCACCGAAGGTGAAGTTGTTTGGGAACTTGAAATAGTATACACCGATTGCCATGATGGTGATACTGAGTGTCATTATCAGAAAATTTTTTATCTGTTTAAGCATTTGTTGTTCTCCTTTATGATTTGACAGCTTGTCAGGTATTTATTGCAGTGCTGTGTATCATAGCTTTCTTTTGTATTATTAATCGTTCAAATCTAAATATTTATTTGCATGGTTAGTGTAGGACGATGAATGTCTGATGTCAATATAATCCGTGAAAAAAATTATAAGTATTATTTCTATAAAAGATATATTATATTAGTAAAACTAATAAGAATAATTACAATATATAATTGGAAAATTTAACACTATGAAGGTATACTATAGGTATTGAACGAATTGCAGATTATTAGGAGGAACAATAATGGATTACAAGAATTCAGGTGTTGATATCGAGGCAGGTTACAAGTCAGTAGAGCTTATGAAAAAGCACGTAAAGGAGACTATGAGACCGGAGGTGTTAGGTGGTCTCGGAGGTTTCTCAGGAGCATTCTCACTTGCTTCCATCAAGGATATGGAGGATCCGGTGCTTTTATCGGGAACAGATGGCTGCGGAACTAAGGTAAAGCTTGCTTTCATCATGGACAAGCATGATACAATCGGAATCGATGCAGTTGCCATGTGCGTAAATGATGTGGCATGTGCAGGCGGTGAGCCATTATTTTTCCTTGATTATATAGCATGTGGAAAGAACTATCCGGAGAAGATTGCTACAATCGTAAGCGGTGTGGCAGAGGGCTGTAAGCAGTCAGGCTGTGCACTCGTTGGTGGTGAGACAGCAGAGCATCCGGGGCTTATGCCTGAGGACGAGTATGACCTTGCAGGCTTTGCAGTTGGTGTGGTTGACAGAAAGGACATCATCACAGGCGAGGGATTAAAGGATGGTGATGTACTTATCGGAATGGCATCAACAGGCGTACACTCAAATGGATTTTCACTTGTCAGAAAGATTTTCAAGATGGACAAGGAGACATTAAATACATATCATGAGGAGCTTGGCACTACACTTGGAGAGGCACTTCTTGCCCCTACAAGAATCTATGTAAAGGCTCTTAAGGCTGTAAAGGACGCAGGAGTCACAGTAAAGGCCTGCAGCCATATTACAGGAGGCGGCTTCTATGAGAATATCCCACGTATGCTCATAGATGGCAAACGTGCCGTAGTTGAGAAAAACAGCTACCCTGTTCCACCAATCTTTAAAATGATGGCTAGAGAGGGAAATGTCGAGGAGCAGATGATGTACAATACCTACAACATGGGACTTGGAATGATTGTCGCAGTTGACCCTGCAGACGTGGACAAGACTATGGAGGCTATGAAGTCTGCCGGAGATACCCCATACGTAGTCGGAAAGATTATTGACGGCGAGAAGGGTGTAGATCTCGTATAATAACATTCAATATATTGTTAATAATTGTATACATCGTTGCGAGGAAAAAGAATGAAAATTGCAGTATGTGTATCGGGTGGCGGCACCAATCTTCAGGCCATCATAGATGCAATAGATAACGGAACAATTACAAACACACAGATAGAGGTTGTTATCAGCAACAACGCAGATGCATATGCGCTTGAGAGAGCTAAAAAGGCTGGAATAAAGGCAGTATGCATCTCGCCAAAGAGTTATGAAAGCAGAGCTGCCTTCAATGAAGATTTCTTAAAGCAGCTTAACTCATATCATGTGGATTTAGTCGTACTGGCAGGCTTTCTGGTAGTGATTCCACCTGAGATGATAAAGCAGTACAGAAACAGAATCATAAATATCCATCCATCGCTCATACCATCTTTCTGCGGCACAGGCTACTATGGTCTTAAGGTGCATGAGGGAGTGCTTGCACGCGGTGTGAAGGTGACAGGTGCCACCTGCCACTTTGTGGATGAAGGCACAGACACAGGCCCTATTATTTTACAGAAGGCAGTCGAGGTAAAGCAGGGCGACACACCTGAGGTGCTTCAGCGCAGGGTTATGGAGCAGGCTGAGTGGAAAATCATGCCACACGCTATCGACCTGATAGCAAATGGCAGGGTGTCAGTAGAAGACGGACATGTTATTATAGATGAGAAGTAATGACAGTGCTGTAAGTAATTAGTATGTAAACACAGATAGATTATGATTACCGGACAATGAAAAGCATATATATAGCTTAGGTATAGGAGGCAAAAATGAAGGTATTAGTAGTAGGAAGCGGCGGAAGAGAACATGCAATATGCAGGGCTGTTGCAAAGAGCTCACGCGTTGACAAGATATACTGTGCACCGGGCAATGCAGGTATCGCTGCACTTGCAGAGTGTGTGCCAATCGGTGCGATGGAATTTGATAAGCTCGTATCATTTGCAAAGGATAATGCCATTGATTTTACAATCATCGGTATGGATGATCCGCTTGTAGGAGGTATCGTTGACGAGTTTGAAAAGGCAGGGCTTAAGTGCTTCGGACCAAAGAAGAATGCAGCTATTCTTGAGGGCTCAAAGGCATTTTCAAAGGATCTCATGAAAAAGTATAATATCCCTACTGCGGCATATGAGAATTTTACTGATGCCAAAGAGGCACTTAAATATTTAGAGACAGCAAAGTTCCCTATCGTGTTAAAGGCAGACGGACTTGCTCTCGGAAAGGGTGTGCTTATCTGTAATACTCTTGAGGAGGCAAAAGAGGGTGTCAGAACCATCATGGAGGATAAGAAGTTCGGAACAGCCGGAAACACCATGGTAGTTGAGGAGTTCATGACAGGCCGTGAGGTTTCGGTGCTTTCATTTGTAGACGGAAAGACTATCAAGATTATGTCATCTGCGCAGGATCATAAGCGTGCAGGCGATGGAGATACAGGCCTTAATACAGGCGGCATGGGCAATTTCTCACCTAGTCCGTTCTATACAAAAGAGGTCGATGATTTCTGCAAGAAGTATATTTATCAGGCAACTGTAGATGCTATGGCTAAAGAGGGCAGACCTTTTACAGGAGTTATCTTCTTCGGACTCATGCTCACAGAGGATGGACCAAAGGTGCTTGAGTACAATGCAAGATTCGGAGATCCTGAGGCGCAGGTTGTGCTTCCTCGTATGAAGAATGATATCATTGATGTAATGGAGGCCTGTGTAGACGGAACTCTTGACACAATAGATCTTCAGTTTGAGGACAATGCATGCGTATGCGTGGTTCTGGCATCAGACGGATATCCTGTCAAGTATGAGAAGGGCTTTAAGATAACTGGCTTTGAGAAGTTTGACGGCAAAGAGGATTATTACTGCTATCATGCCGGCACCAAATTTGATGCTGACGGCAATATCGTCACAAACGGAGGAAGAGTGCTTGGTATCACTGCAACAGGCGCCACACTCAAGGAGGCCAGAGCCAAGGCTTACGAGGCAACAGAGTGGGTACAGTTTGATAATAAATACATGAGACATGATATCGGAAAGGCAATAGATGAGGCATAAGGGTATTATTTTTGATATGGATGGCACTCTCTGGGATTCAGCAGAGAATGTGGCAAAATCATGGAATAAGGCCATAGCAGATTACGGCTATGAGAGGGCACCTATCACAAAAGAAGATATGTATTCAGTAATGGGAAAGACAATGGATGTACTGGCATCCATTATCTTTCCTAATTGTACTTGCAGAGATGAGTTAATTAATGTATGCTATAGAGAAGAAAACGATTACCTGACCGCTCATGGGGGAGAGCTTTATCCTGATGTTGAAAAGACACTTGATGAGCTGTCAGAAAGATATGACCTTTATATAGTCAGCAATTGCCAGCGTGGTTATATAGAGTCTTTTTTTTCGTACCACGGACTTGGCAGGTATTTTAAGGATACTGAGTGCTACGGCAACAATGAGCTTGAAAAGTCAGAAAACATAAAGCTTATTGTAGAGCGCAATAATATAGATGAGGCAGTGTATGTAGGTGACATACAGGGAGACTACGATTCCAGCAAAAAGGCAGGAGTTAAGTTCATCCATGCAGCATACGGGTTCGGCACAATAGATGACGATGTGCCGGCTATTCGCAAATTCTCTGAGCTGCCGCAGGTGGCTGACAGAGTATTTGATGAAATTGAAAAGCACTGATGAGAATTTAGTTTGAAGCCGGTTACACTTGATGTTTTCACGAGTGAGTTCGTGGAAAAAACAAGGAATCAATTGTGATTCACAATTTTATATACAATGCAGCTATTAACAGGCGCCTGTAGCAGGAAAGCGGATAACAGCTGCAAAAAAAGATAAAATGAAAGGAAGAAAAATGTTAGAGAAAATCTTCAAACTCAAACAAAACAACACAACGGTCAAGACAGAGATTCTTGCCGGTCTGACAACATTCATGACTATGGCATACATCATTGCTCTTAACCCAAACCTCCTCACCGGATTTGGTGCTGAGGGAACAAAAGCATTATGGAACGGAGTGTTCCTGGCAACATGTATTGCTTCGGCAGTCGGTATGTTTGTCATGGCATTTCTTGCCAACAAGCCATTTGCACTGGCTCCGGGTATGGGACTTAACAGCTTCTTTGCTGTAGTAGTTGCCAATATCGTAAGCATCACAGGCCTGTCATATGTTGATTCATTCCAGGCTGCACTGTGTATCATCCTTATTGAGGGTATTTTATTCTTCATACTTTCAATATTCAATATCCGTGACAAGATAGTAGATGCCATTCCTTATGGTGTCCGCATGGGTATTTCACCGGCTATCGGTCTTATGCTTTTAAATATCGGTTTTGGATCAAATGCCGGTGTTTACTCAAAGGATGGTGGATCATTTTATGTGATGAAGGATTTCTTCGGTGCACTCACACCGGGACTTGCCAAAACAAATATGACAGATGGATATTCTTCAATGGTGCTCACTGTTGTGACTATGTTCATCGGACTTTTTGTTATCATTATTTTAGCTCATAAGGGCGTCAACGGAGCAGTACTTTTTGGTATGCTTGCAGCCTGCGTAGTTTACTGGGTAGGAGAGGCTATATTCTTTGGAACAAATCCTTTTGCATCACTTGCAACAGCTTCATTTGTGCCACAGTTTAAGGATATGGCAGATACAACACTGTTCAAGTTCGATTTCAAGGATTTCATCAGTATTGGATGGTTTACAGCAATTTCACTCATCATCACATTTTGTATCATAGATATGTTTGATACCATCGGAACACTTGTTGGTACTGCATCACGAGCAGGAATGGTTGACAAAGAGGGAAATATGCCAAACATGAAGGAGGCTTTGGTTTCCGATTCAGTTGCCACAGTGGTTGGTGCCGTAACAGGTACATCTACAGTAACAACTTTTGTTGAGTCTGCATCAGGTGTAGAGGCCGGTGGACGAACAGGTCTTACAGCTTTCACAACAGGTATCCTGTTCCTTGCATGCGTCTTTATAGCACCGCTTGCAGCAATCATTCCTGCCGCAGCAACATCATCAGCACTTATCTATGTTGGTATCCTGATGCTTGGCGGTCTTAAGAAGGTGGATTTCGAGGATCTCTCACAGGTTGCTCCGGTAGCACTCATGCTTATTGCAATGCCTATCTCCGGATCTATCGGACATGGTATAGGTCTTGGACTTATCACATATACTGTACTCAAGGTCTTTACAGGAAAAGCAAAGGAGGTTTCTATCCTTACTTATGCTATTTCGCTTCTTTTCCTTGTGAAGTTCTTCCTTGTAGTGTAGTGTTTTAAAGCTTAGTGATTCATAGTGGTTATTAGTACGAAAATGATATAATTAGCTTTTATGTGCCGTTCATGGAACATAACGCCTTGCCCCGCCATTCTTGGCGGGGCATTGTTGTGTGAGGATATAATTCACATATACAAACATATGTTCTTGACATTTTAGAGTAATCAATGTAAAATTGCAGTATGGATAAGCATAATGAAGAGCACATTTATGTGGCAATAGATTTAAAATCATTTTACGCATCAGTAGAGTGCAGAGAGAGGGGAAAGGATGCTCTGACCACTAATCTGGTCGTGGCAGATCCAACCCGCACGGAGAAGACTATCTGTCTTGCAGTATCGCCGGCTCTTAAGGCATATGGCATACCGGGCAGGGCGCGCCTTTTTGAGGTGGTACAGCGTGTGAAGGAGGTAAACAAGCTGCGTCTGTCGAAGCTTATGGCGAGTGGACATGCTGCCGGGACAGTGGAAAGAAGCCGACAAATTGAGGGCGAACAATCTGATAGAAAACAATCAGCAGGTGAACAGCAAAAAAGAATTCAGACTGAGGGCAATCCGGATGAAAGAAAAAAATATGTAACAGAAATTGATATAGCAGAAAATGATATAACAGAAAGCACAATGACAGGCTTTGATTATGCATCATATAATGCGAATCTGCTTGACACACATCCTGAGTATGAGCTGACATACATTGTTGCACCGCCGCGTATGGCTTTGTATATGGATTACAGTACACGCATATACAATATTTATCTTAAGTATATCGCACATGAGGATATCAGTGTTTACTCGATAGATGAGGTTTTTATGGATGTGACACACTATCTTCGCACTTATCACATGACGGCAAGAGAGCTTGCATCTAAGATGATAGACGATGTCCTTAAGGATACCGGTATCACGGCAACCTGCGGCATTGGTACCAATCTGTATCTGTGCAAGATAGCCATGGATATTATGGCAAAGCATGCCAAGCCTGATGAGCGAGGAGTGCGTATAGCAGAGCTTAATGAAAATAGCTATAGGCGAAAGCTATGGGACCACAGGCCGATTACCGATTTCTGGAGAGTGGGAGCAGGTTATGCCAAAAAGCTCGAGGCAGCCGGCATGTATACAATGGGAGATGTGGCCAGGTGCTCAACAGGCGGTTCGAATGAATTTTACAATGAGGAAAAGCTGTATAAGATGTTTGGCATCAATGCAGAGCTTCTTATAGACCATGCATGGGGGTATGAGCCTGTTACAATAGCTGATATCAAGGCATACAGACCACAGACCAACAGCATCAGTTCAGGGCAGGTGCTTCAGGAGCCGTATGATTATGAGAAGACAAAGCTTATTGTGCGTGAGATGACGGACCTTCTTGTGCTTGATCTGGTAGATAAGAGGCTGGTTACAGACCAGATAGTACTCACTATAGGGTATGATATTGCAAATCTGTCTAATAAGGCTGATCGCTGTTTTGGCAATAATTATGACCACGCAGTTAATAAAAAAGGCAGAGACAGTATTGGCGGTAAAAAAGGTACACACAGAGATTATACAGGTGAGATTACCATAGACCGATACGGCAGAAAGGTTCCAAAGCATGCACATGGTACAGCAAATTTAGGGCGTTATACGTCATCCACGCGCATCATCATGGATGCTGTGATGGAGCTTTATGATCGTATCATAGATCCTTCTCTTCTGACACGAAGGATTACTGTGGTGGCAAACAGGGTCTGTGATGAGAGCAAGGTGCAGGAA
>ENA-OURC01000669-OURC01000669.1-human-gut-metagenome-genome-assembly--contig:-NODE-669-length-10981-cov-3.03414_pt1 | contig 10981 bp, 6 predicted proteins | sample MGYA00243026_ERZ508738 | MGnify/ENA primary metagenome ERZ508738 (study PRJEB26277, sample SAMN04329806) | human gut metagenome | biome: human-associated habitat | host: Homo sapiens | place: USA...
GATTCCTGCAAACATCGTTTTCCTAAAAAAAGGAATGTTTAAATCATTCATCATTAATAGGTAGATTTAGATTAATAAATTTTGATAAACTCTGGAGGCAAATGTAGCCGGGCATAAAAAAACAGATCTATACAAAACGTCCGTTTCTTATATACACACAGTCCAAATAGAAGATTTAACTATTTGAATATAAACGATTAGAAATTTCATCTAGTTTCTACTGCTCTTTCTTCCTGAATTGGGCAGGCGATACTCCGAACTTCGCCTTAAAGCATCTGCTGAAGTATATGGTCGAGGCAAATCCTAACCGGTCCGATATTTCATTCACCAATAAATCCGACCGTTCCTGCAACAGGGTTGCCGCACGGTTGATACGTCGGTTTTGTATAAATTCACTGGGAGTCATTCCGGTCAAGTTTTTGACTTTTATAAAAAACGAACTACGCCCCATATTCAACTCGCGGGCAAGAGCATTGACATCAAAGTCCGGTTCTCCCATCCGCAGATCGACGATCTCCGCAATCCGGTTCAAAAGTTGTTGGTCCAGTGAAGTCGTAGCCAGCAACTGTACATCAAAGTCAACTTGCTTAGTCAACCGGGACTTCAACAACAAACGGTTCCGGATCAGATTATTGCAACGCATCAACAATACTTTTGCATGGAAAGGCTTGCTGATATAATCATCCGCTCCCTGTTGAAATCCTTCTATGTTATATTCGATAGAATCGAGAGCCGTCAACAAAACGACCGGAATATGGCACAATTCGATATTATTCTTGATTTTCATACACATCTCCATACCACTCATCAAGGGCATCATGACATCGCTGACAATCAAATCCGGTTTTTCCTCATTCGCCTTCCTCAATCCTTCCTCCCCATTTCCGGCTAATATAACCTGGTAGAAAGGAGAAAAAAGCGTATTTAAAATCTGTAACAGCTCTTCATTGTCTTCAACAATCAGAACTTTATAGGAGCCAGCCTTTAAACTAGGAAAAGTTTTATCCATTTCTTCATATTCTTCGGAAGAAATGGAATCTGGCAAAAAATTTCCTTTAATCATCGGTTCATCCGGGCTTTCCAGAAGAATCGCATTCTTATCATTTTCAAAATGGTTTTTTCCCTTCAACAGCGTGACCGTAAATATCGTCCCATAACCGACCTGGCTCTGTACGGCGATATCTCCATGATGAAGATAAATGATATTCTTGCTTAAAGCCAGTCCAAGCCCTGTACCAGGGTTGGCTCCCGCTACTTGCTTCCCGTTTTCGGCCTGATAGAAACGGTCAAAGATATGCGAGACGTCATCCGGCGAAAGTCCGATCCCTGTATCGATCACTTTTATACGGACCTCATTTCCATCCGAGGACACATGCAATTCTATCGCACCTCCCTGCTTCGTATATTTAAAAGCGTTTGACAAAAGATTGTAAAACACCTTCTGCAACTGATTGGAATCAAACCATAACAACAGATTCTCCTCTGCATGATGAAAATCAAATGTAATGGATTGCTGGGCCGCCAGTTCGCAATAGGAAAGATAAATATCTTTCAGAAATGGAATCAGGTTCTGTTCGCAAACATGCAACGAGACATAATTCTGCTCTAACTTCCGAAATTCCAACAGTTCGGAAATCATATTCCGCATCCGGTTGGCATTCTTGCTGATCTTAATAATCCGGTTATACAAGGTCGGAGGAAGGGATGAACTCTGAAAAAGCATATCTATCTGACTGATAATAAGCGTCAACGGCGTCCGAAACTCATGGCTGATATTGGTAAAGAAGCGCAGTTTCGCCTGGTTCAACTCCTCGTTACGCTCTTTCTCTTCCCGTTCCTTTTCAAGAGACAGCGTCAATTTACGCCGGGCATTTAGAATCCGTACCGTCAGATAAGTGATCGTAAAAGCAGTCAGGACATATAATGTCCACGCCCAACCCGTTTTATACCAGGGTTGGGCAATCTGGATATCCAGAGATATTTCACGATGGTTCATCAAGTGCCGGGACAGATTCTTTTCACGGACCAGCAATGTATATTTACCGGGGTCCAGGTTCGTATAATAAATACTGGAAGAAGAAGTGGAAACCCAATCATCGTCAAAACCGACTAATCGGTATTGATATTCATTATTTTTTTGGATATCGATATAATTAGTTGTGGCAAAATTTATAATCAGGTTGTTTTGCTTGTAGTTCAACCGGATCGATTTGCTAAAAGGAAAAGCCTCCTCCAATATGCCTCCCGAAACGGCTCCCGGATAGATTCTCTTATTATGAATATACAGCTCTGAAAAATATAAGGAATAATTCTTTTCCATCTTATCGAGATCTTCCCGGTAAAAAGAGGTCAGTCCGTCATTCCCTCCAACAAAGAGTTCATTATTCCGACACACCAGAATGCCGCAGCCATCCGCAATGGATGTGATTGGTAAGTTCGCCCCTAGCGTCGCAAACCGGGTATTCCCGCTGAAAGGATTCAGAAAAGTAACCCCTTTATCACTGGTTACCAGCAACTCTTCCGAATTGGTCTCTGTTACATTGTAACAATAATTGCTCAATAAATGTCCGCTTTCTTGCGAATAATGGATAAAAGAATCGGTCTGTTTGTCATACCGATACAGGCCACCTCCCAAAACCACGAAATAGATATTCCCCGCGCGGGTAGTCATGATCCGTTTAGGTTCGAACTGGATTCCATAACGGGGCAAAGCATAATGTTTCTGATTATCCGGATGAGCCAGCTCCATCTTGTATAAAGAAGTCCCAATCAAAATCCATAGATTCTCTTCCCTATCGATCGTAAAGCTTTGAGCATTTCTGCATATCCATTGGAACCGATCCGTATCAAGATCCATGACAAAAGTTCCGTTCATCGCGCTTACATACAGCTTATCGTTATGAATCATCGTATGGAAGATAATACCGTCCGGTTTTATGTCTCCTTCCCTGTAATCATTCAAGTAGTTATGAAAAATACCGGTCTTTATATCGTAGCGGGTAAGCCCTCCATGATGCGTGCCGATATACAGACGGTTCCGCTTTCCATCATACGCAATGCATTTCAGGTTATTCTGCAATACGGAATTACGGTGACCTGCAGTGAAATATTTAAAGGTTCGTGTTTTACGATCCATGAAGTTCAATCCTCCCCCTTCAGTACAAATCCAGATGTTTCCTTCTTTATCTTCCGCCAGATTCCCGACAAACGAATAATTCAGGCATTCCTTCCGCAAAGGGTTATCCGTATAATGAGCGAATATTTCCCTTTCCGCATTAAAATAGTTCACACCTCCATAATAGGTTCCTACCCATATGGTTTCCTGTGCATCTATATAAACAGAGAAAACAGAAGAATGTGACAGGCTACCTGGCAAATGATCCTGTTGATATACTGTAAACTGATCCGTGTAAGGGTTATATTTATGCAGTCCCATAAAAGTGCCGAACCAGATATTCCCAAACCGATCTTCAGCAAAGCTCCGTATTTGACTATTCTTTATATGAAAAGGTGCAGAATTACTTTCCGAATACCAGGTGATCCTTTCGTCTTGCGTGATCCTGTATAAACCACCGGTACGGCAACCGGCCCATATCTCACCAGTAGAACTTTCAAATAAGCGGTAAAATTCAGGTCCTTCAATCAGACAACGGACTTTTTTATCCTCTTCAACTACATACAGGCCTTCATAAGTCCCGATCCAAATCTTCTCCCCCGAGATCAGCAGGCTGGATATACCAGGGGTGTTTGTCTTCGCATAAAGTTGCAGACTATCTCCTTTTTCATCATACCGGCAAACCATATCATCGTACCCCGTCCATATATCACCATCGACCGAGGTAACCGTTTTCGCCTTACAACCACCAACAACACAAAATTTCTCTTCCCGTATATCATACCTCACCAACGAATCGCAAGTCCTAAAGAAAATATCCCCTTGCCTGTTTCCAGTAAGATGATCACATTCATGTCCGAGTAAAACATTTATAGAGCTTTCCGGATCCAGATTCTCCCAGCCTTTATACACCCGCATCCGTTCCCCGTCATAGATACTGACACCTTCGCGTGTACCGAACCACATACGTCCCAAGCAATCTTGATAAATCGACATCACAGAGACTTGCGATAAGCCGTCACTCATGCCAAGATGTTTAAAATAAACTGGATAGACTACTTGATGTATGAATACAAAACACAACAACAGTAACAGTTTTTTCATATCTTATTTATATAAACTGAAAAATAGTTTTCTCATTCCTCAACACAAAGATATAGAAAATGAAAGCAAATAACAACGGATCTTATCCTACAAGTTTTTGGTTCTTCGTCACTTTCGGGGCAGGTCATGTGTTAAAGCTAGTAAGTTTATTGCCTAGCAAGGTAATGCTTGCCCTGTTGAACATTTCTGATCCCAAAGGCCAGTTCATCTACATACTTGAGGATGCTTTTTGCTGTGGTGACATATGGTCCCTGCCTGTATGGCCACGCATCAACTTGCATATGACAAACGGATGCACATTCAGACCTTTCAGATATTTTTTCAGGTTTTCTTCACCCCGCCCCGAAAGGAGTGTGATGGGCTTATGGGTGATCTGATCCACTATCACAGTCCCGTAAATGTGCCCTTTTTTCTGTGCATAGTCATCAAGACCGATACAGGCCGGGGCCGGCCCCCCTTTATGACGGACATTGGCACGTCTCAGGCAAGAAGATTGGCTGCAGACGATGTTTTGTTCATGCAGCAGATTACCGGCGATACGGGAAGTGGTCTTCAAGGATATGCTCCGGATGCGTTCCTCCACTTTCCGGGTATTTCGCGCGTGCGAAGAAGCCAGCGGAGAGAGAGGGGCGCTGAAGACTTTTCTTTGACACGCGGTATTTCTGCAGCGGAACTTACGCACATTGACCATAAGCGTAAGCGGATGCCCCGCTATTTCAAGCCCTTGCAGGGAACATAGATAATGGCCCTTCACATGATTACTAAACTGACCGCAGACCGGACAGCAGACTCCTTAATGCGTACCGGACAATGTTACATAATAAAATGTGTATGGATTGTGAACTGTTCCGTTATTTAAACTATTGATTTGTAAATTTTATCAATTTGGGAATTGAGTTTCCTGACTATCTCTCTCAAATTCTATTCTGGATACTGAATTCCGAAATGGTCAATAGGGAATGTATGCATGAAAAGGCAAAAACAATTTATTTTGTAATATGCACACTGAATATACAATAAACATTTCTCTTCCAATCTTATTTTTCATGTGGGATAATTTAAAAGAGGTATTATGTTCATTGTCTATGCCCTTGCTTATTTGAGTGATATAGAATTATGTTATGTGCAGATTAGAATTAAAATGTCTGAGAGAATATATAATATTAGAAAGTGGTATTGTTTTTAACGAGCAAAGTTAAAGTCAAGAATCATAGTTCTATGGGAACTATGTCTTTATGGATATTTCATGTCTGGGTCAAAGATATGATTTTTTTTATTTCGTTACACGTTTTTACGAGAAAAATCACATTGATCTTATTTTTAACAGTTGAATTGTAAAATTCTTAGCGATTATTGGATAATACTATCAGCGATAATCAGGCTATAAGCCTGATTATCGCTATGTCGATTGCAAAAGTTTTAAATTTATCACAGGTCATATTTTACAAAATGCCATAGTTCCCATAGGACTATGGTTGATTGTTGGTATTCCGACAAGTTATTCTAAAGAGTGATGTTATTGTAATGCAGATATAAATCTAATAATTCAAATTTATGAACAACGCTTTACTGAAAGACAATCTTGCTGCAAGAGCAGTGGATTCTCAGACGCGGAAGGTGTTTTCAAGGTCCGGTCTTATAGCTGGATTATGTTTATCTTCCCTCGTTTCTTCGTATGCTATTCCAGGTGGAGTGGATGCAACGAAAGCAAAGAATGAAAGTGTTATGATCACTCAACAGGCTAAAAGGGTGTCGGGGGTTGTAACGGATAGTGCCGGAGAACCTATACCTGGTGCTAATGTCGTGCAGAAAGAAACCACAAATGGTACAGTTACCGATATGAACGGTAAGTATACCTTGGATGTACCTAACAATGCAACTTTGGTTATTTCTTTTATTGGTTATACTACGAAAGAAATTAAAGTAGGTAGCCAGTCTGTGTTGAATGTCAGTTTAGTAGAAGAGGCAATCGGTCTGAATGAGGTGGTTGCCATTGGTTATGGTTATGTAAAAAAGAAAGACCTGACCGGTGCTGTTTCGACTGTATCGGCAGATGACATGGTGCTGGGTGGTACGGTGAGTAACGCAGCCCAGGCATTGCAAGGTAAAACGGCCGGTGTGCAGGTATCGCAAAGTTCAAAAGCACCGGGTGGTACTATTGCGGTACGTGTCCGTGGCAATAACTCAATCTCGTCTACTAACGAACCACTTTATGTGGTGGATGGTTTCCCTTCTTCTGAAGGCTTGAATCTGAATCCGAATGATATTGAATCCATGCAAATCTTAAAGGATGCGTCGGCCACGGCTATTTATGGAGCACGTGGTGCGAATGGGGTCGTATTGATTACGACGAAACGAGGAAAAGCAGGCGAAAACAAGATTTCTTACAGTGGTTACTTGGGAACTCAGAAGGTGGATAATCCGTTTGAGTTTCTCAATGCAAAGGATTATATGAACTTGCAAAATGCATTGTATCAGGAAATTGATGGCCAAGAAGGCAACCCTAACGGAGTTTATACGCCCTCTCAATTACAGTCTACCGTAGATACCGATTGGTTGGATGTTTGTACACGCCTAGCTTTGGTACAAGATCATAATATCCAGTTCCGTGGAGGTTCTGAAAAGACAAAGGTATTGACCAGTTTAGGATATTATAAGCAAGAGGGTGTTTTGAAGAATACGGATTTTAACCGTATTTCAGGACGTGTGAATGTAGATCAAACCATTAACGATTTCATTAAAGCCGGTGCTACGATGTATGCCCACCGCGAACGTTCGAATGCTCAAACCTATAACGGAAATATTTTGGGTGAGAACGTCATGTTGAGCGTGATGGAGTATGATCCTACGGTAAAACCTTATAATGAAGATGGTACGTATGGACGTGTTCCAGGTGGTCGTGGGGATAATCCATTGGCCAATTTGCTGGAACGTAAAAAAGAAATGGTAAATGACAAGTTCAACGGAACAGCTTTCCTTGAAGTCAATCCATTTGATGGATTTACGGCTAAGGCTACAGCCGGTGTCGAATTGTTGCATAATTTCAAAGGTTCTTATTTGCCGAAATCTACTACTTATGCAGGAGAAATAGAAGGGGGTATTGCTTCTACGTATGATTTCAGGTCAACTCGACAGGTGTTTGAAGGTATTTTAAATTATATGAAAACTTTCAACAATATACACGACTTGAATGTAATGTTGGGGTATTCGTATGAGAAGTACAGTGCGGAGTCTCGTTCGGCAAACGGAAAAGGTTTCTCTACCGACTTGTTTGAATGGAACAATTTGGGGGCAGCTTCGATTAAAGGAGTCTCTTCTTCTAAGACAGAGAATTTGTTGGCCTCATTCTTTGGTCGTGTAAATTATACGTTCAATGATAAGTATTTGGCAACGGTAACAGTTCGTCGAGATGGTTCTTCTCGGTTTGGAGCTAACAATCATTGGGGAACATTTCCTTCAGGATCTTTGGCATGGCGTGCCAGCGAAGAAGATTTTGTGAAGAATTGGGGTGTTTTCAGCAACTTGAAAGTACGTGCCGGCTATGGTGTTACTGGGAACGAACGTATTGGCGATTATGCATCGTATGCGTTGGTTTCTACCAATCATGTCACTTTAGATGGTTCAAACAATATGCCGGGTACGCATCTTAACCAAAGCAGTCCTGAAAATGCCAGTTTGAAGTGGGAAACGACAACTCAGTATAATGTCGGTTTCGATATGGGCTTTTTTAACAATCGTTTGTCTGTTACTTTAGATGGTTACTGGAAAAAAACAAAAGATTTGTTACTGAAAGTTTCCTTACCTTATTATACCGGTTTTACTTCCGGTCAGCAGAATGTTGGTGAGATATCGAATCGCGGTTTTGAATTGGATATTACTTCTCATAATTTGACTGGTGATTTCGTTTGGGATACAAAGTTTAATTTAGCACTCAACCGGAATAAGGTATTAGACTTAGGAAGTAGTGGTGACATACGTATCACTTCTTCAAAACCGATGGGAACTGTATCGGAAAATGATTATGCTATCGTACGTGAAGGAGAACCTCTGGGCTCTTTGTATGGATGGAAGTATATAGGTGTATTGCAAGAAGGTGAATCGTATGCTGCTCAACCGAATTCAAAACCAGGTGATCCGAAATTCGAGGATGTGAATAATGATGGTAAAATCGATGCAGATGACCGTACAATTATAGGCAATGCCAATCCTGATTTGATTTTTGGTTTGACCAATAACTTTGCCTGGAAAGGATTTGACTTGTCAATTTTCTTCCAGGGATCTATTGGCAATGATCTGTTAAACATGACACGTATGAATTTGGAGTGGAAACGTACTACAGACGCATTGAATCGTTGGACACCTTCAAACAAAAATACAGATATCCCGCGTAACGGTTTCTACTATTCGCAGTATGGCGGATATGTGAACGACCATTTTATCGAAGATGCTTCATTCCTTCGTTTGAAGAATTTGACATTGGGTTATACGATTCCGTTTAAAAAGATAGTAAGTTCTTGCCGGGTTTATTTCTCAGCCGAGAACTTGTTTACAATCACAGGTTATTCCGGTTGGGATCCGGAAGTGGATACAAAAGCTAACGAGGCTGCCCAGTCAGGTGGAAGCCAACAAACGGCAAATGCTGGTGCAGGTATGGATTTCAATGCTTATCCTGCTATGCGTACTTATACGGTAGGTTTGAATATTACGTTCTAATGGAAAGGAGAATTTGAAAATGAATTGTAAGAAATATTTATTAGGTCTGGTTACGATGGGGTTGGTTACGGCTTGTACCGATCTGGATCCTGAAATATATAGTAATTTGACGACAACGAATGCTTATAGTACGGAGTCGGATATTGAAGCAGCCGTCGTGGGTTTATATTCGGATATGAATCCTTATCCGGGAGATGCTTGGTTATATTACGGGGGGTATATGATTATGATTACCGATTATGCTACCGATATAGGTTATTCTACAGCGGCTGGCGACCCGACTAAACTGAGTAATATGACGTATGATGCCAGCAACCGCTATTTCAGTAACAACTGGAGGGATATGTATAATGTGGTATCGAATGCCAATACGATTTTAGATAATGTGGATGCTGTCAATATTTGCGTGCAATGGCTTATCGTGATTTGACAGATGCATGGGGAGCAGTTCCTTTTATCACTTCGTTGGTGAAGAATCCTTTTACAATGAATGATGCGACATTGACTCCGGTATCCGAAATTGAAGCGACATTGATTTCTGATTTGAAAGAATGTATCAACCTTTTACCTGCTAGCTGGAGTGGTCAGGATTTGGCTCGTGCCACGAGTGGAGCCGCCGCTACGTTGCTGGGAAAGATCTACTTGCGTAATCATGATTATGCGAATGCGAAAACATATATCGACATGGTGTTGAACAGTGGCCAGTATGAATTGGAAAGTGATTTCAAATATGTATGGTCGGAAAACAACAAATATGGAAAGGAAATGATTTTTGCTTTATTGCATGAAACGGGAAATAATGCTGCCGAGATTGCCTGTCACTTTGGTCCTTCGGATCATCCGGAAGTACCGGGGCGTTGGCAATATTATGGCGTATCCCTTCCGTTTTGGCGTAGTTATGACAAAGAAGATCCACGCCGTGAGTTCTTTTATTATGATTATACGGGAGATGCAAAACGGGATGATCAATCTGATTACGGTTTCAATTACATGGTTCCGGAAGAGGGGGTAACGGTTGTTCCGAATGATACGACCAAGTATATGCAAAATGTAGCTACCATGAAATATACGTACGACATGATTTCAGATGCTTATTATGATGGGCGTACGATTTGTATTTTCCGCTTGTCGGATGTAATCCTTTGTAAGGCGGAAATCGAGAATAACTTGAATGGTCCGGCTGCAGCTCTTCCTTACTTGAATCAGATTCGTGCTCGTGCCGGTGCTCCGGAATATGGAAAGCATAATCGTTTCCCAGCTCCTTCAACAAAAGCAGCAATGAATGATGCTATTCTTAAAGAACGTGGTTATGAACTTGTGTTTGAATTCCAGCGTCGTGCAGACTTGATTCGTTTTGGAAAATATGAGGAAGTCGTAAATGCGCATTTAAAGAAGCTGGGTATCGCTCAGCCGACAAATGTAACTTCTAGTTTGCGGTATTTCCCGTATCCGTTGAATGATGCTCAATTGAATCCGAATTTGGCAGCAGAGAATCCTTCACGGTTGCCGAAATAAATAATCTTTAAGGGGGGGGCTGTGTTCCTTAATTCCGACTTTTGACATGCCCCCCTTACATTTAATTAATACATAAGATCGATATGAAGCGTTTGATAGGAATTGTTGTTGCCATCTGTTTGTTGTCAGCTATTTTTATATGGATTGAAAAGAATACATTGAGATCGATAACTCTGACTTCACCTCGTAATACAGCCATGTATAATAAGGTAGATGTTTCAATAGCCAAGCCAGCTCCTGTATATATTGAATATACGGAAAAAAAGACCGGGAAGTCTTATCGGACCCGAACTTCTCCGGCGGATACGCTTCATCATTTGGATTTGTTACTTTTGAAGGCTAATACCGAATATACTTATCGAGTGGTTATCGATAACCTTTTTAAGCAAAAATCAAAAGAACTGACTTTTAAAACTCGTGAGCAGTCTTCTTGGTTGGTCAATCATTGGTTTAATGAACTACATCCGCATGACACAACGGCTTTGGGGGATTGGATGATATTAATTTGTTTTGGTCGTTTGCCTGGCTACATGG
>ENA-OURC01000671-OURC01000671.1-human-gut-metagenome-genome-assembly--contig:-NODE-671-length-10973-cov-3.65534_pt1 | contig 10973 bp, 10 predicted proteins | sample MGYA00243026_ERZ508738 | MGnify/ENA primary metagenome ERZ508738 (study PRJEB26277, sample SAMN04329806) | human gut metagenome | biome: human-associated habitat | host: Homo sapiens | place: USA...
GGCCAAAGGCCTACAGCTTCATCGAGGAGCAGGTGAGAGCCGGCCATCAGGCGTATGTTATATGTCCTCTTGTGGAGGAAACCGAAAACTCGGAAGGGGAAAATGTCACAGACTATGCAAATGTGCTTAAAGCGGCACTGCCAAAGGATATCACTGTAGATGTGCTTAACGGCAGGATGAAGAGCAAGGCAAAGGATGAGGTGATGCAGCGCTTTGCAAATAATGAGTCGCAGGTGCTTGTGTCCACAACAGTCGTGGAGGTTGGTGTAAATGTGCCCAATGCAACTGTCATGATGATAGAGAATGCAGACAGGTTTGGACTTGCACAGCTTCATCAGCTAAGAGGCCGTGTAGGCAGGGGGGATGCACAGTCGTATTGCATTTTCATCAATTCGTCAAATTCAAAGAAATCAAAAAAACGTCTGGAGATACTAAATAAATCAAATGATGGCTTTTATATAGCAAGTGAGGATTTAAAGCTCAGAGGTCCCGGGGATTTCTTTGGAATCAGGCAGAGTGGAGACCTTGCGTTTGCACTTGCGGATGTGTATCAGGACAGCGATGTGCTAAAGGAAGCATCTGAGATGGTGGATGAGGTGCTTGAAGCAGACCCGGCGCTTTGTACACCGGAAAACAGAATACTGAAAAAGAAAATGGATGAATTTGCAAAAGAACAATTAAAGAGAATGAATCTGTGATGAGCTTAAATGGCTAAAATAAAAGCTGATATAGCATGCAGGACTATGCATGTGTATATCAGCTTTTTACTTTAAGCGTATTAGAATGGTTATGAAATGGTTATGAAATAAGTATAATCTGCTTACTCAATCTGCCTGATATCGGATATATCCGGGTGAATCGTGAGAGAATAGTTTGTGTAATAAACGACAAAGCCGGCTGCGGCACCGTTTGGTTTTTTGACATTTTTCTTTTGCAGATAGTCTATCTCTACCTTGTCGGCATTTTTGCCCTTTGAGTAGTAGCCTGCGAGCTTGCCGGCCTCCTCAAAGGTGCTGTCCGGCAGCTCTTTGTTTTCAGCTTTTACAATGACATGTGAGCCGGGCATGCCCTTGGCGTGGAACCACCAGTCGTTTCCGGTTGCCAGCTTGAAGGTGAGCTCATCGTTCTGGTAGTTGTTTTTGCCAACGTACATATCAAAGCCGTCCGATGAGATATAGTGGAAGGGTTTGCTTTTTACCTTCTGTTTCTTTGAACCCTTTCCTTTTTTGATAAAACCGTATTCTATCAGCTCATCCTTTATCTGGACGAGGTCGTCAGCACTTAAAGCGATATCCAGTGAATTCTGAATTGATTCGAGATGGTCTATCTGACCTTTTGTTTCAAGAATCAGTTCATTCAATGCTTCGGCAGTACGTTTCATCTTTCCGTATTTGTCAAAGTATTTCTGCGCGTTCTCGGCAGGAGTTTTTGTGTTGTCGATAGGGATTTTGATGATTTTGTTGTCATCATAATAGTTTGCAGCTTCAAGAAACTTGTCGTCCGGTGTAAGTCCGTAGCCGAATGCGTTGATAAGCTCGCCGTACACCTTGTACTTTTCGCGTTTTTCGGAGTCCTTAAGCTGCTTCATCTGCAGGGAATATTTCTTCTGGTTTCGCTCCAGGAGGGTATTTACGTGTTTTCTCAGGTCGGCTGACTTCTGGCGTATACGTGTATAGGTGTTTCTCTCAGTGTAGTAAAGCTCTAAAACCTCTGATATAGATTCATATTTTGTGACAGTTAATTCGCTATACTGAGTCAGCTCTATTGAAGAAAATTCCTTTGGCTCATTGCCGTCACGTACGATATTCGGCGTAAAACGATTATTTTTTATGTCCTCCATCATCCATGTGAAGTTGCTTCCCAGGTGTAAAAGCTCATCGTGTGAGTAGGCAGCTACAGGGGAGTCCGCGTCAAGGCCTGCCCTGTGAGCCAGCTCATTTGCCACAAGGGGGCTGATGCCGGAAAAGGATGAGTAGATAGCCTTTGAAACAGTAAGCGGCTTTGCTGATATAATATCCGCAAATTGCTTCGAATCTACAGTCAGAGGATTATATTTATCCTCCTGTGTCGCGGGGATGGTGTAGGCTCTGCCCGGAAGCACTTCACGCACAGAGCTTACGGATGCGGGAATACGCTTGGCACTGTCTATTATCGTACCATCGGAGTCGGTAAAGATGATGTTTGAATATTTGCCCATCAGCTCGATAATAAGCACCTTGTGGCATAGATCGCCCATCTCGTTTAGGTGCTCGATTTCACAGTGTATGATACGCTCCATGCCCGGCTGGTAAATCTTTGTGATGCGTCCGTTTGCTATATGCTTTCTTAAAACCATGCAAAATGTAGGGGCAGTGAGAGGGCTTACCTTATTTGTGGGTGTCAGGTAGATGAATGGAAGCGATGCACTTGCAGACATCGAAAGCCTGAACGAGCCGTTTGGTCCCTTTAGGGTAAGAAGCAGCTCATCTGCCTCAGGTTCTGCGATTTTACTGATTTTTGAGTTTAGTATCGTGCTGTTTAGCTCTGCAACTATATTTGAAATGACTATTCCGTCTAAAGCCATGATGTTCCTCCTTATTTCCTATAACTATTCTAAGCAGCTGAATATTTATAATCATGAATATTTATATTATAATATATTTGACGAAAATCTCAAGGAGTTATATAATAAACTCATCTATGCATATGCGAAAGGAAAAATTATGATTAAAAGTATGACCGGCTTTGGCAGATACGAGTACGCAGATGCAAGCCGTAAGATTACAGTTGAGGTGAAATCTGTAAATCACAGATATCTGGATGTCAATATCAAGATGCCTAAAAAGCTCAATTTCTTCGAGAGTGCAATAAGGACTCTGCTTAAGGAGTACATAGAGCGTGGCAAGGTTGATATTTATATCACATATGAGGATTTTACAGAAAATAATCTCTCATTGCAGTATAATAAGGCTCTCGCGGGAGAATATCTTAAGTATCTTAATCAGATGGCGGAGGAATTCGGACTGGAGAATGATATAAAAGTGAGCACGCTGTCGAGATATCCGGAGGTATTTGTGATGGAGGAGCAGCCTGTAGATGAGGATGAGCTGTGGAGCAGTCTTGAGAAGGCTCTTCGCGGTGCATTTGAGCCATTTGTTGAAAGTCGCGTGCGCGAGGGAGAAAATCTTAAAAAAGACCTTTGCGAAAAGCTCGATAATATGGTATCATATGTTGATTTCATTGAGGAGCGTTCGCCACAGATTATTGTCGAATACCGTGCGCGTCTTGAGGAAAAGCTAAGAGAGCTGCTTGCAGACAATCAGCTTGATGATTCAAGAATAGCCCAGGAGGTCACTATTTTTGCGGACAAGATCTGTGTGGATGAGGAGACAGTCAGGCTCAAAAGCCATATCCTTTCCATGAAGGATTCGTTAAATGCCGGTGGCAGTGTGGGAAGAAAGCTTGATTTCCTCGCACAGGAGATGAACCGTGAGGCGAATACCATCCTTTCAAAGTCCAATGATCTTAAGATTTCTGACACAGGCATCAGTCTTAAAACTGATATAGAAAAGGTCAGGGAACAGATTCAAAATATTGAGTAATTTTAGGAGATTGTGATGAGTAACACAGGAAAATTAGTTGTTTTTTCAGGCTTTTCGGGTTCCGGAAAGGGAACTATCATGAAGGAGCTTATGGCAAAGCATGGTGATGATTATGCACTGAGCGTATCAGCCACGACCAGAGGTCCAAGGCCGGGTGAGGAGCATGGCAGAGAGTATTTTTTTATCTCAGAGGAAGAATTTGAACAGATGATAAAGGCAGATGGACTGCTTGAGTATGCCAAGTATGTAGATCATTACTACGGCACACCAAAGTCATATGTAAATGAGCAGCTTAGCGCAGGAAAGAATGTGATTCTTGAGATAGAAATCCAGGGAGCTTTAAAGATAAAGAAGCAGTTTCCTGATACGGTGCTTATGTTTGTGTCAGCGCCGAGTGCAGATGAGCTTAAGGACCGGCTTGTAGGAAGAGGCACAGAGACAAAAGAGGTTTGTGCACAGAGACTTTCAAGAGCATATGAGGAGTCTTTGGGCATAGAGAAATATGATTATTTAGTGGTAAATGATAAGCTTGACGATTGTGTAGAGCTTGTGAATGACATCATCCACAGCTCTGATGACACAAAAAAGAATCAGGATTATCTGGTATCATCAAATATAGATTTTATAAATAAAATGAGAAAAGAGCTTTTAAGCTTTTCGAAAGGAGATAAATAATATGATACATCCATCGTATGTAGAGTTAATGAAGGTAGTAAACAACAATGTAGAGATAGGTGAAGAGCCGGTAGTAAACAGCCGTTATTCTATCGTTATTGCTGCAGCAAAGCGTGCACGCCAGATTATTGATGGCGCAGAACCACTTATCGCACGCCCTAAGTGCAATAAGCCATTATCTATTGCTGTAGAGGAGCTGTACACGGGAGCTGTCAGAATCGTCTCAGATGATGAGGATTTAAACGAAGGCGAAGAGGCTTAATCTAGGAGGGGAAAGGCTGTTTTGTCTTTCCCTTTTAATTGTAAATACTTACATTTGAGAGGTACTATGAAATTATTATTTATTTCGCTTGGATGCGATAAAAACCTTGTGGATTCAAAGTATATGAGTGGCATGCGTGCAAATGACGGCATTGAGATGACCGATGATGAGACGCAGGCTGATATCATTATCGTAAACAGCTGCTGCTTCATAGGTGATGCAAAGGAGGAGAGTATCAATACAATTCTCGAGATGGCTCAGTATAAGGAGACAGGCAAATGCAAATCACTTATTGTGACAGGCTGTCTGGCACAAAGATACAAGGATGAGATTTTTAAGGAAATCCCAGAGGTTGATGCCATACTTGGCACCAATTCATATGATACTATAGTTGAAGCTGTCCATGAGACACTTGAAAAACACAGATACAGCAATCTGCACACCTTAGAAGGGCTTCCCAGCATAAAGACAAAGCGTATTGTCACCACAGGAGGGCATTTCGCTTACCTTAAGATAGCAGAGGGGTGCAATAAAAACTGTACCTACTGTGTCATTCCTTCTGTCAGAGGCCGTTACAGAAGTGTGCCGATGGAGGATTTGATTGAACAGGCGAAGAGCCTTGTGGAGCAGGGAGCAAAGGAGCTTATACTTGTTGCCCAGGAGACCACACTTTACGGAGTGGATTTGTATGGTGAGAAGTCACTTCATAAGCTTTTGGATGAGCTCAACAAGATAAGCGGGCTGTTCTGGATAAGGATTATGTACTGCTATCCTGAGGAAATATACGATGAGCTTATAGAGTCCATGATAAAGGATGAGAAGGTATGCCATTATCTGGATATGCCAATCCAGCACTGCAATGACGATATTTTAAGACGCATGGGCAGAAAAACAACAAAGGCTGAGCTCATGGAGAGTATCAGAATGCTGCGTGAGAGAATACCTGATATCACACTAAGGACCACACTTATATGCGGCTTCCCGGGTGAGACACAGGATAATCACGAGGAGCTTATGCAGTTTGTAAATGATATGGAGTTTGACCGTCTGGGAGCCTTTACGTATTCCCCGGAGGAGGGCACAAAAGCAGCTGCAATGCCTGATCAGATAGATGAGGATATAAAGGCTGACTGGCAGGCAGATGTCATGGAGCTTGAGGAAGAGGTCATTTTTGATAAAAATGAGACACTAAAGGGTAAAGAATTATATGTTTTCATAGAGGGTAAGGTGGCTGATGAAAATGCATATATCGGCCGTACATACAGAGATGCACCGAATGTTGACGGATATATATTCATCAACACTGATGAGACACTTATGACCGGCGATATATGCAAGGTTATGGTGACCGGTGCGTATGAATATGATTTGATAGGAGAACTTGTAAAATGAATTTACCAAACAAACTTACAATCTTAAGAGTGATACTTATTCCGTTTTTTGTATTTTTCCTTATTTCACCGTTTTTTGACGGATACGGAAATTATATAGCGCTTGCGATATTTATCATTGCAAGTCTGACCGATATGGCTGACGGAAAAATTGCAAGAAAATACAATCTTGTTACAAATTTCGGCAAGTTTATGGATCCGCTTGCAGACAAGCTGCTTGTGTGCTCCGCAATGATATGCCTTGTTGATTTAAAGCTTATCCCTGTATGGGTTGTGCTTATTATCATTGCAAGAGAGTTTATCATAAGCGGTTTCAGACTCGTTGCATCAGACAATGGAATTGTCATTGCAGCAAGCTACTGGGGAAAGTTTAAGACAACCTTCCAGATGCTTATGGTTATTGTTATTATTTTTAATATCAATCTACAGCTTGGCTGGTTAAATATCCTTGGAACAATCCTCATTTATGTGGCACTTGTGCTCACAGTTGTTTCACTTATTGACTATATCGCAAAGAATAAGGACGTCTTAAAGGACCAGAAATAGACTATAACAGGGAGAAAAGTATGAGAATAATAGCAGGAACGGCGAGAAGCCTCCCTCTAAAGACTATTGAGGGAAAAGATACAAGACCGACTACTGACAAGACGAAGGAGACTCTTTTTAATGTCATGCAGTTTGATGTTCCGGGAGCATATTTTTTAGATCTGTTTGCGGGAAGCGGACAGATAGGACTTGAAGCACTAAGCCGTGGTGCAGCTTATGCTGTATTTGTGGAGAATTCAAGAAAAGCCGCCTCATGCATCGAGGACAATATCCATTTTACAAAGTTTGATAAGGTCTCAAGGCTCATGATGACGGATGCTGTCACGGCAGTACGTACACTTGAGGGCAAATACAAATTTGATATCGTGTTTATGGACCCGCCATACAATAAGGAGCTTGAAAAGGAAGTGCTTATTACACTTTCGGACAGCGATATATTAAAGGATGATACACTTATCGTGGTTGAGGCTTCAAACGATACTGATTTTGATTATCTCACAGAGCTTGGCTATGAGATAGTCAAAGAAAAAATTTATAAAACAAACAAGCATGTTTTCATAAAGCGTGCATAGGAGATACAATATGAAGGTAGGAATTTATCCGGGAAGCTTTGATCCGGTGACATTTGGACACTTGGATATAATAGAGCGTTCAGCCAGAATAGTTGACGAGCTGGTTGTCGGAGTACTCAATAATAGTGCAAAAAACTCGTTGTTTTCTTTGGAAGAACGTGTTAGTATGATAAAGGAAATGACAGCACACATACCAAATGTCAGGGTAGGGTGCTTCGAAGGACTTTTAGTTGACTACATGAAGGAAATCAATGCAACAATCATAATAAGAGGATTGCGTGCAGTGACAGATTTTGAGTATGAGCTGCAGATTGCACAGGCTAACGGAGTGCAGAATCCGGAAATAGAGACGGTTTTTCTCACTTCGAGCCTTAATTATTCATATTTAAGCTCTACAATTGTCAAGGAATTTGCATCATACGGAGGAGATATATCAAAGTTCGTACCTGAACAGTTCATTGATAGAATTTATGCTAAATACAATATTACCAGGTAAGGAGACAGTATTTATGAGCAGTAAAATGGAACAGATTATTGAAGAAATCGAAGACTATATTGATGGCTGCAAGCCGTCACCTATTTCAAGAAACAAGATTCTTGTCAATCGTGAACAGTTAGAGGAGCTTCTTTCAGAGCTTCGTACAAAGACCCCTGAGGAAGTCAAGAGATATCAGAAGATTATCAGTAATAAGGAGGCTATCCTTGCTGATGCACAGGCAAAGGCTGATCAGATAATCGCGCAGGCTCAGATTCAGACAAATGAGCTTGTCAGCGAGCATCAGATTATGCAGCAGGCATATGCACAGGCGAATGAGGTAGTGCAGATTGCAACAAAGCAGGCACAGGAGATACTTGACAGTGCCACAAACGAAGCAAATAATCTCAGAATGAGTGCCATGGCATATACGGACAGCCAGCTCAAGAGCATTGAGGATATCTTAACAGGCTCTATTGAGACTTCAAAGGCCAGATATGACAGCCTTATAAGTTCACTGCAGCAGTTTGAGGATGTTGTTGCAGCAAACAGAGCAGAGCTTTTCCCACCGGAAGAGAATGGCGATGAAGCTGCAGGAGCAGAGTCGTCTGACAATGAGGCAGCTTCAGATACATCTGATGATGACATAGAAATCACCAATATTTCCGATTCAGATGAGGATGCGAAATAGGATAATACATAACAGGCATGAGAGTATGCTCATGGCTGCCTTAAGCAGTATGTATCTGTAAAGCCTAAAGCCTGTATCCCGGAATATTGATTTGGTCTGGACCATGCATGATACACCGCCAAATGACAGAAGTGCAATGCACAGCACTATTGACAGGGTGCGTGGGATGCATAGACCGCAGACTATGCCGATACCGTTTGTGGTTTCAAAAAAGGCACCTATTATGTCTGCCGACAGAGGCATGCTGCAGTCAGCCTTTTGGGCTATGGTCTGTGGGATACGTGAGACTATAGAGAACAATACAATATATCCACAGAGTTTTATAAGGGTTTCAAACCCTTTCATTATTCCGGCATCAACGATTTGCATGTTAAGCTTAAATCCTTGAGCCGGGATTTTTTGTGTTAAGCTTCTGTTTTTGTTAATCGAAAGCATAGCTATCATTCCTATAGCAGATGGCAGATACAGTGACACAAGATAAATGCTGTAGTGGCTGCATATGTTAAGTTGCTCGGACAGTGCATAGGTAATGATAAAGGGAAGGCTGAAATGGTTTGCCAGTGCACTCAGTATTTCCCTGTGATTTTTATCTATGTATCCTTTCGAACAAAAATCTGCTGTGAGCTTTGCTCCTATCGGAAATCCAAATATTATGCCTATTATGTATGTAAAAAGCATGATATGCTTTTGGGGAATGTTTTGCAGCACATTTGTTGAGATAATCAGGTTAGATAAAATCGTAAATATAAATAGAAGCGGAAATATCTGGTTGAACCATAGCATTATGCCAGCTTTAGCGCACATACTTACCTGTGCCGGAAACAATATGTAATAAATACAAAATAGCAGTATAAAAGCGATAAACAGTAATTTTTTAAGTTTGTTTTTACTCATGTGACAGTATATGTGGAGAGAAATATCAATATGATTCGATTAGATAAATTTTTATCAGAGATGGGACTTGGCACACGCTCTGAGGTAAAAAAGCTTATAAAGACCGGACAGATAGCCATAAATGGCACGGTGGCCGCAAAGCCTGAGACAAAGGTAGATACTGATGCCGACGAGGTATCAGTTAACGGCAGAATAGTTAAGTATCAAAGGTATGAGTATTACCTGTTTAATAAGCCCTCAGGCTGTGTTTCTGCGACCTGTGATAATGTGCATGATACAGTCATGGACTATATCACGGATGCTGTGCATGATGATCTGTTTCCTGTCGGAAGGCTTGATATAGACACGGAGGGGCTTTTACTTATCACAAATGATGGAGCACTTTCGCACGAGCTCTTAAGTCCTTCAAAGCACGTGGCAAAGACTTACTACGCACGTATTGATGGTGAGGTGACTTTGGATGATATCATCAGGTTTAAAGAGGGCATTGATATAGGCGAGGAAAGACCTACAAAGCCTGCGGAGCTTGTTATTAAAAAAAGTGGCAGCGTATCCGAGATTGAGCTTACGATAACAGAAGGAAAGTTCCATCAGGTCAAGCGGATGTTTGAGGCGCTTGGAAAGTGGGTAATCTATTTACAGAGAATATCCATGGGACCGCTTAAGCTGCCTGATGACCTTAAAACAGGGACTTACAGAGCTTTGACACAGGCTGAAACGGATATGCTTATGCAGATAAAATCCGGCAAATAAAATAATTTTTAATTATGAGGTATGATATGAGTAATGGTTTTTTACCAATTTCAAAACAGGATATGATAGATGAGGGCATTGAGCAGCTTGATTTTGTGTATGTCTGCGGTGATGCATATGTGGATCATCCGTCCTTTGGACATGCAATAATTGCAAGGCTGCTGCAGGCACATGGCTATACGGTCGGCATCATTTCACAGCCCGACTGGAAGGATGATGAGTCTATATCCATACTCGGAGTGCCGCGCCTTGGCTTTTTGGTTTCGGCAGGTAATATGGACTCCATGGTAAACCATTATTCGGTTTCAAAGAAAAGAAGAGCAAAGGATTCATTTACACCGGGTGGCGTGATGGGAAAGAGACCTGATTATGCGACCGTTGTGTACTGTAACCTGATACGCCATACTTATAAAAAAATCCCTATCATAATAGGCGGCATCGAGGCGAGCCTTAGGCGCATGGCACATTATGATTACTGGTCAAATAAGGTCAAGCGCTCGATTCTTTTAGATTCCGGTGCGGATCTCATTTCATATGGCATGGGAGAAAGAAGCATCATCGAGATAGCGGATGCGCTTGCCAGCGGTATGGATGTAAAGGATATCACGTTTATAGATGGTACCGTGTTCAAGACAAAGGACAGGGATATCATATATGATGCGATTGAGCTTCCTGACTATGATGTTATAAAAGAGGACAAGAGGGAGTTTGCAAGGAGCTTTTACATACAGTACTGCAATACTGATCCTTTCTGCGCAAAGAGGCTCATAGAGCCATATGATAACTCTACGCTTGTGGTGCAGAATCCGCCGCAGAAGCCACTGTCGCAGGAGGAGATGGATGAGGTATATGCGCTTCCTTATATGAGGACTTATCACCCAAGCTACGAGGAGGCAGGAGGAGTGCCTGCGATAAGCGAGGTGAAGTTTTCTCTTATCAGCAACAGAGGCTGCTTTGGAGGCTGTAACTTCTGTGCTCTGACCTTCCATCAGGGCAGGATAATCCAGACAAGAAGTCATGAGTCAATCATAGAAGAGGCAAAGCTTATCACACAGGATAAGGACTTTAAGGGCTATATCCATGATGTTGGTGGTCCTACAGCCAATTTCAGGCAGCCGGCATGTAAAAAGCAC
>ENA-OURC01000683-OURC01000683.1-human-gut-metagenome-genome-assembly--contig:-NODE-683-length-10736-cov-4.41232_pt1 | contig 10736 bp, 6 predicted proteins | sample MGYA00243026_ERZ508738 | MGnify/ENA primary metagenome ERZ508738 (study PRJEB26277, sample SAMN04329806) | human gut metagenome | biome: human-associated habitat | host: Homo sapiens | place: USA...
CTGTGCGGTTGGCTCCTGGCGGATGGGTGCCTGATCCGCGGCGGCGGTGGCAGCGGCCTGGGCTTCCTGTGCTGCCTGGGCTGCTGCGGGGTCAACGCCGTTGGCCACGGCGTTGATTTCGCGCTGCTGCTGTTCGGCGGCCTGCCGGGCTTCCTCCAGGATGCGGGTCAGGGTTGCCTTGATGTAAGCGCGGTCGCCGCCGCACTCGCTGCAGACGGAAACAGCTTCCTCGTTGGGGTGGAACGCGCCGCAGGCGCAGAACCAGCCGTTTTCGGTATCCTGCGGGACGCAGGTCAGCATCTTATTGTTGGTGCGGGTCTGAAGTGTGCGGGCAATAGAGCCAGGCAGCACACGGGGGGCCTGCAGGCGGACACGCTTATAATTACGCAGATCCACGCCGCGGCCGTTCAGGAAAGCACGGTCCTGCTCAATTTCCACGCTGGAAACCGGCGTATCGCTGACAAACACAGCGTCATCGGCACCAAACAGTTCGCCGGGCTGCACATTGAGCTGCTCATAATAGAAATCATCCTCGCACAGGATCTGCCCAGAAGCATCTTTGCACCTGAAGTGGATGATAAAGCCGGTCAGCGGTTCTGTGCCAACATTCTTAAAGGTCAGGCAGACCGCAACTTCACCCGTGACATCCCCTTTCAGCAGCTCAACACGGACAAACTGGACCGGGCTGCCGGCAGTGTAATAATTGGCACGGGATTGCGCCATCAGGGAAAAATTTTGATCCATTGTGTTTCACCTTGCCTCAATTTTCATCAGACGGTTCGGAGGGCTGTTCCGGAGCGGCGGGCTGCTCTGCCGATGCAGGGGCTGCGGCAGGCGCGGGGGTATCCAGCCCAAAGGGTGCCAGGTTTTCGCCTTTCATCAGGGCGTCAAACTCTTCGCCGCTGATCTTTTCGCGTTCCATCAGCACACCGGCCACACGGTGCAGCTCAGTCATGTGCTCGGTCAAAATGCGGCGGGCCGTCTCGTAAGATTCATCCATGATATCACGGATCTCATTATCAATTTCGGACGCCGTATTTTCGGAATAGCCCTTGCCCTGGCCAAAGTCTCGGCCAAGGAAGGTTTCGCCAGGGTCGGTGCCATAAACCACCGGGCCCATGCGCTCCGAGAAGCCATAGCGGGTCACCATGGCGCGGGCGGTATCCGTGGCACGCTGCAGGTCGTTGGAAGCACCGGTGGAGATATCATCCAGCACCAGCTGCTCCGCCACACGGCCGCCCAACAGGCAGACAATGTTCTCGTTCATGGCGGTCTTGGTCACATAGCTGGGGTCTTTTTCCGGCAGATACATGGTAAAGCCGCCTGCCGAACCACGCGGGATAATGCTGATCTGGTGCACGGGATCATGCGTTTTGCAGAAATAGCCGGTAATGGCATGGCCAGCCTCGTGGTAAGAGGTCAGGCGCTTTTCGGCATCGGTCACAACGCGGCTCTTCTTTTCGGGGCCAGCCACAACCTTGATGGAAGCTTCCTCGATTTCGGGTTCGGTGATGGCCTTTTTGCCCTTGCGCGCAGCCAGCAGGGCGGCTTCGTTGACAAGGTTTTCCAGGTCGGCACCGGAGAAGCCCGCGGTGGACTTGGCGATGGTTTTCAGGCTGACATCGGGGCCAAGGGGCTTGTTCTTGGTGTGAACGCGCAGAATCTCCTCGCGGCCCTTCACATCCGGCAGACCAACATAAACCTGACGGTCAAAACGGCCGGGACGCAGCAGAGCCTTATCCAGAATATCGGCGCGGTTGGTGGCAGCCATCACGATAACGCCGTCGTTGGCGTCAAAGCCGTCCATCTCAACCAGCAGCTGGTTCAGGGTCTGCTCGCGCTCGTCATGCCCGCCGCCAAGGCCGGCACCACGCTGACGGCCCACGGCATCGATCTCATCAATAAAGATGATGGAGGGCATTGTCTTTTTGGCTTTTTCAAACAGATCGCGCACACGGGATGCGCCGACGCCGACATACATTTCCACAAAGTCGGAACCGGAGATGGCATAGAACGGAACGCCGGCCTCGCCTGCACAGGCACGGGCCAGCAGCGTTTTGCCGGTGCCCGGAGGGCCGACAAGCAGAACGCCGTGGGGAATGCGCGCCCCCAGGGAGTTGAACTTTTCCGGTGCTTTCAGGAACTGAACCACTTCCTGGAGTTCAGCCTTTTCTTCGTCCGCACCGGCAACATCGGCAAAGGTTGCCTTGCGCTGGCCTTCCTGCTGGTCCTTGACCTTGGCACGGCCAACATTCATCAGGCCGCCGCCACCGGCACCGCCGCGGTACATGGACATGAAGAGCAGCACCACGCTGCCGATCATAAAGGCGTACAGGATGATCTCAAACCAGGGCACGTTGTTCTTAACGGCGACCATATCGTACTGCATGGGCGCATCCGGGTTGGCTGCATTATACTGGTCGATATAATCCTTGAGGTAGAATTGCAGGAAATAAGAAGGATATGGCAGCTTGTAGGTAATGACCGCTGCCCCGCCGTTCTTTGGGGCGTAAGCATCGGTGTCATCGCCGTAAATTTCTGCAAGCAGGCCGTTGGATGTTTCGCTGGACGTGCCGGATTCCGGCAGCGGATGTTCACCTTCTTTCACGCTCATCTCGATAACGCCGGTGTTCAGGTCCAGGTTAAAGTAGGTGACCTGATTGGATTCAAAGTACCCCATGGCTTCGGACAACATCATGGTGCTCTTGCTTGAGGCAAACAGGCTGGAATAGCTGGAGATCATCACGAGTGCTGCCACCATCAGGACAGCGGCAATGATAATGCCGCTGAAACGCGGTTTGTGCTGCAAAAAATCAACTCCCTGTCAAAATCCGCCAAAACGGCGGGCGATTGGTTATTCTGCCAAGACAGAATTTTATTTGGAATATACTTCCGGTTTTAACACGCCGACATACGGCAGGTTGCGGTACTTTTCGTCATAGTCAAGGCCATAGCCCACAACAAATTCATCGGGCACTTCAAAACCGCAGTAGTCCGGCTCAATATCCACCTTGCGGCGGCTGGGCTTGCTGAGGATGGTGCACAGGCGCACGCTGTTGGGGCGGCGCAATTTCAGCATGGGCACCAAGTGAGACAACGTGACGCCAGTATCCAGAATATCCTCCACGATCAGAACATCCTTGCCGGAAAGATCCTGATCCAGGTCCTTGACGATCTTGACAAGGCCCGTAGAAGTGGTGTTGGCACCGCCATAGCTGGAAACCACCATAAAGTCAATGCTGCAGGGTTCCGTGATGGCGCGCATCAAATCGGCCATGAACACCACGGAGCCTTTCAGGATAGACACCAGCAACAAATCTTTGCCCTCGTAATCGCGGCTGATCTGTGCCCCCAATTCAGCCACCTTGGCCTGCAGCTGCTCTTCCGAAATCAAAACCTTGGCGATATCATTGTTCATATCATGCATGATCTGTTCCTCCAATATTATGATCTTGTTCCTGCTCCGGAGCTGCAGGCTGGCGGCTTTGCCGAATCAACAGGATCTGCTTTGTCCCATCATCCGGGGACAAACCGTCCGCAAAGCCTGCCCCCCACAGCCAAAGCACCTGGCTACCGCAGGCCAGCAGCGGCATCAGCGTCCGTTCAGCCACAGGAACTTTTGCCTCATTCAGATATTTTTTGAGCGTTTTGCCAACATGACGTCCCGCCGGGCGGAACGTATCGCCGGGTTGGCGGGTCCTCACAAAAATATTCTTATTTATTTTAGCATAATCTGCACAATAGGTGTAGTCTTTTTTCAAAAATGATGGATTTTTCAAAAAAACTTCATAATTTAGTTGTTGAATCTCCAGCTCATAGCCCCCTGGCAGGCAGTAAACGCCGGTTTTTAGCAGCTGGTGCGGCGCGGGAATGGCTTCCGGCTGCATTTTTAGCACTGAGCGGCAGTACAAAATGCCGTTTGCCGCGGTCCAGCAGGCATCCGGCGTCAGCTGTACCGCACCGTTGCCCTGCCGAACAATGGCCGCAAGAGCCTGCACATATTTTTCTTCAGGGTCACGCGCGCGGGCTGCCAGCATGCGCAGGGCAGCAGCCAGCACCGGGGCATCTGCCGCGGCAAGAATCGGGATGCTGTACCCGCCCCCGCAGGCAGCCTGCGCCAGCAGTTTTTCGGCCAGGTTTTCCAGCCAGATGTTCAGCTCCTGCAGCTGGTTGCACAGCCGCCCCACGGCCCGCTCTGCCGCCGGATTGATGGTTTGCAGCGCCGGAACAGCATAATGGCGGATACGGTTGCGGGCATAGGCATCGCTGAAATTGCTTTCGTCCTGAACATAGTGTTGCCCAAGGGCGGCGCAGTATGCCGTGGTATCGCTCCTTGTCAGGCACAAAAATGGACGGCGGTACACGCCCCGTAACGCCGGAATACCCGCCATGCCGTGCAGGCCGGTACCGCGCGCCATGCGGAACAACACCGTTTCCGCCTGGTCAGATAACGTATGCGCTGTGGCAATGCAGGCATGCTGCTGTGCGGCCAGCGCATCAAACCAGGTATAGCGCAGGCTGCGCGCCCAGTTCTCGCTGGGGTTTGGGGGAATCTGCACCCCGCTGGCAGCGGCATCGTACAAAAAGAACGGCACATGATGCGTGCGGCAGAACTCTGCCACAAAGCGGGCATCCGCATGGGCAGCTTCGCCCCGGATTCCGTGGTCCACATGGGCCGCCATGACGGTGATGCCAAGTTCCGCTTTGCAGCGCAGCAGAAAACAGAGCAGCGCCATCGAATCCGCCCCGCCGGAGCAGGCAACAATGACACGGTCCCCCAACCGAAACAAACCCTGCCGGCGGCAATAGGCCAGCAAGGTTTGTTCCATCGTGTTTACCGGGTTTTGCAATGAATTGTCTGCGTCAGTACTGTTCATGGATCTCGTCCAGATTGCTGAACCGGGTATGGGCGCCATCCCAGCCAAGGCGGACCACACTGGTTTCGCCATGGCGGTTTTTGGCCACGATACATTCGGCTTCGTTTTCGTTCGCCTGTTCGGTTTCGCCGTTCTGGGAATTGTAATAGGCAGCGCGGTACAGGAAGAGCACCACGTCCGCATCCTGTTCGATAGAGCCGGAATCACGCAGGTCTGAAAGCTGGGGGCGGTGGTCCGAGCGGCCCGCTGTTTTTTCGGCAGCACGGGAAAGCTGGGACAGCGCAATGACAGGAACGTTCAGTTCCTTGGCCATAATTTTCAGGTTCCGGGTGATATCGCTGATTTCCTGCACGCGGCTTTCGGTGCGCTTGGCGGACTGCATCAACTGCAAATAGTCGATGATGACCAGACCGATCTTATCCCGTTTGGGGTCCTGGTTGATCTGGCGGATTTTTGCCTTGATTTCCGGCACCGAAATACCGGAGGAATCATCCATGTAAATGGGAACGTTATACAACAGTGACGTTGCATTGGCAAAGTCGTTCCAGTCGGAGTTGTTCAGGCGGCCGGTGCGGAATGCCTGGCTGTCAATGCCTGCGGTGCTGGAAAGGATGCGGTCGGTCAGCTGTTCGCAGGTCATTTCCAAGCTGAAAATGACGGTCGGTATCTTTTGCAGGCGGGCCACATTGGTAGCAATGTTCAGCGCAAAACTGGTTTTGCCCATACCGGGGCGGGCCGCCAGAATAATCAGGTCCGAACGGCCAAGGCCGGTCAGGATATTATCCAGATAGTTGAAGCCTGTGGGGATACCGGCAAATTTATCGCGGTCCGCACCGGACAGCTTTTGCATGGTATCAATAACTTCCAGGATAGACTCCTGAATGGTTTTAACGCCGGAGCGGTCCTGGCCGTTGCGGATATCGTACAGCTTTTGCTCGGCGCTTTCCAGCAGCAGGTCAGAATCGGATTCCTCGCTGGACTGCTGCAGGATATCGCGGGCTGCTTCAATCAGACGGCGGGTTTGATATTTTTCCTTGACGATCTTGATGTAAGAATCGACGTTGGAAATTGCCGGGACGGTTTCCGCAATGCGGGTAATGTACACTTTGGCATCATCTGCGCCCTTGAACACACCGTTCTGAGCCAGAGAGTCCACCAGAGTGATAACGTCCACCGCTTCGCTTTCGCTGAACAGGCGGCGCATTTCCTCATAGACGGCCCGGTTCTGCTCCGAATAGAACATATCGGGGTCCATCTCGGTGATCAGGCGGTTCAGGATGGTTTCATCCATCAGCGCTGCGCCAAGCACGCTTTGTTCCGCCTGCATGTTATACGGCAGCTGAATGCCCAGGCTGGACAAGCTTAATTCATTGTTTGCCATTCAGGCACCTCCCTGCCGTTTTTGTTGGAATGTAATTACAAGACCCCCTGCCAATTACAGCGGAGCCTCCTCGACCTTGACCTTGAACGCGGCCACAACACCCACATGCAGGCGGACTTTGGCATCATAACTGCCAAACTCCTTGATGCTGGCGGGCATTTCGATTTTTTTCTTGTCGATTTCGGTGCCGGTCAGCTTGTACAACTGTTCGGCAACTTCCTTTGCGGTCACTTTGCCGTGCAGCTTGCCGGAAGCGCCCCCCTTGACCTTGACAGAAACGATCTGGCCCTTGATCTTGGCAGCCAGTTCTTCAGCAGCAGCCTTAGCTTCGGCTTCATGGTGGGCTTTGGCTTCGCTCTTGGTGCGGGCGGTGTTCACAGCGTCAGCATCGGCCACTGCAGCCAGACCGCGCGGGAACAGGAAGTTGCGGGCGTAACCGTCCGACACTTCATGGATTTCATCCTTTTTACCAATGCTCTTGACATCCTGTTTGAGAATAACTTTCATCGTGGTGGTTCCCCTCTCTATGTAGTAATTGATATAATTTTCTGCCATTGGCAGGGATTCGCTGATAATTTAATTTGTTAAACTGCACCCACCAGTTCTTCCTGGCATTCCTGGTTGGCGCGGTATTCGTCGATCTGCGCGCGGATGCGGGCTTCGGCTTCCTTTACGGTACAATCACGCAGCTGGGCACCGGCCATCGTCAGGTGGCCGCCGCCGCCCAAGGGCTCCAGAATGACCTGTACGTTCAGCGCACCCATGCTGCGGGCGGAGATGTTGACGCCGCCGTTTTTGGCGATTGCCACAAAGCTGGCATCCACGACGTTGATGGTCAGCAGGTCATTGGCTGCCATGGGCAGAACCACACTCATGGCGGGGTCAAGCTCATCCGAAGTGGCGATAGCGCAGCCTTTGTAGAGGTAAGCGCCCTCCACAATAGCGGCGCGGGCTTCGTATTCTTCTTTGGAAATATTGAACAGGCTCTTGGTCGCGGCGGTTTCGGCCCCGCGGCTGCGCAGCCAGGCGGCAGCCTCAAAGGTACGCACGCCGACATGCAGCGCAAAACTGCGGGTATCCAGCATGATGCCAGACAGCAGCGCCTGGGCTTCCAACTGAGTGATGTTGTTTTGGGCGGGCATGAATTGCAGCAGTTCACACACCAGCTCGCTGGCGCTGGAAGCAAAGGGTTCATGATACAAAAGGATCGGGTTATCAATATGCCCCACCGCCATGCGGTGGTGGTCGATAACAACCACGCGGCTGCATTTTTCGTAAATCTTTTGGTCTTCCAGCAGGCGCTTTTGGTATGTATCGGTTACGATCAGCAGGGTTTTGGGGGTGATAAGCTTATAGGTTTCTTCCGGTTCAATAAAGTTGTGGTCCTCCCCTGCCTTGTTGAACACATCCAGCAGCTGGCCCGCCAGCGTTGCCTTGCTGCGCACCGCGATGACCGAAGGCACATCGCACATTTTGCACATGCGCAGCAAACCGATGGCGGAGCCGATGGCATCCAAATCGCTCTGGCGGTGGCCCATGATAATGACGCTGTCGCTCTGGCGGATCTGGTCTGCCAGGGCGTTGGCAATGATGCGGCTGCGCACATGGCTGCGCTTTTCGACACCATGGGAAATGCCGCCGAAGAACTCAAAGCCATCGACTGTTTTCACGGCAGCCTGGTCGCCGCCGCGGCCCAAGGCAATATCAATGCTTTCGCGGGCCATCTCCTGGCATTCCTGCATAGTAGCGCCGCCATGGCCTACGCCGATGGAAAGGGTAAGCATTCCGCCGGGGTGCAACGCACGCACTTTATCCAGAATATCAAAGCGTTCTTCCATCATCCAGCGGATATCCCGCTCTTCCACCACCGCAATATAGCGGCTGTTGGACACCTTGCGCAGGAAACCGGTCGTGCGGCCGATGTATTCTTCCAGCAGGGTGTTGATGGCCTCCAGCTCGTGCGCCTGCTCGGAGTCTTTCATATCGTTGAACAGCTCGTCATAGCTGTCCACCCCAATAATCAGGTAAGCCGGGCGGCTGGCAGTGTATTCATCCAGCGTGTTTTTGTAGAACGTATCGTTGACCAAAAACAGCAATGTGCCCGTTTTGCTGCTGCGGCTGGTTGTGGCGTAGGCCGTGTAGCGGTTTTCGTCAATGGTCAGGTCCTGGCCGTGGGCGCGGGCGCAGACGGAAAGGTCAATGCCGGTCATCAGACGGTCCGGTGCAGCCAGCAGGGCATCCTGCCCCGCCAGGATCTGCTCCCGGAAGGCCGGATTATACCACACCACGGAACCTTCGGTAATCAGGGCAGTGGGGATGGAAAAATCCGCCAGCGAATACTGGGTCTTACTGCCCTCAAAGTTGGTTCCGCACAGCATATCGGCCACAAAGCGCCGCAGCCGGCGGATGCCAAGCACCGCCACCACCAACGCAAACACTACAAGCAGCGCCGGTGCCAGCAGCCAGCGCGGGTTGCTGAACGCCAGCGGCACAGCCAGAGCGATGCACGCAACGAGCAGCAAAAAGATAATGACAAAGATATCACGTCTCAGCTTGTTTTTCATCATCGTTCCTCGGTGCCTGCAATGTGGGGCAGGCGGTCACGGTCAGATATGGTTTGGATCAAACTTCCATCAGAATGGGCAGAATCATAGGGCTGCGCTTGGTTTTGCGGTAGATATAGCTGGAAAGCGCCTCCCGCACGCGGGATTTCACGCTGGCCCAGTCGTGCATGTTATCCGCCATACTGCGGTCAAGGGCCATTTCAACCTGCACGCGGGCACCGTCCATCAGCTCCTCGCTTTCCCGCACATAGACAAAGCCGCGGGAAACCAGGTCCGGGCCGGAAAGCAGCTGGCCGGTGCTGCCATCCACAGCTGCGGTAACGATGATGATACCGTCCTCCGACAGGTGGTGGCGGTCACGCAGGACCACATTGCCCACATCGCCCACGCCATAGCCATCCACCATCACGGCACCGGCGGGCACAGTGCCCTCCACTGCCATGCCATCGCGGGAAAGGCGGATGTTCTGGCCATTTTCAGCAATATAAATATTCTGCTTGGGGATATAGCCCAGGTGCTCCGCCGTTTCGGCGTGGCGCTTGAGCTGCTTGAACTCGCCGTGAACCGGCAGGAAATACTGCGGGTGGGCAAGGGTCAGCATCAGCTTCTGCTCTTCCTGACAGGCGTGGCCGGAAACATGGGTATCGTACATGTTTTCGTAAATGACCTCTGCGCCCAGGGCCAGAAGGCCGTTGACCACCTTGGTCACGGTCTTTTCGTTGCCGGGGATGGGGCGGGCCGAGATAATGATAAAGTCAGTGGGGCCGACCTTGACGGTACGGTGGCTGGCCTGCGCCATACGGGACAGAGCGGACAGCGGTTCGCCCTGGCTGCCGGTGGTGATAAGGACAACCTTTTCCGGCGGGTATTTGTTGATCTCCTCGATATCGATCAGCACATTATCCGGCGCATGCAGATACCCCAGCTCCCGCGCCATTTCGGTGTTGGAAACCATGCTGCGGCCATTGACGGCCACCTTGCGGCCATACTCAATGGCCAGGTCAATGATCTGCTGGATGCGGTAGATGTTGGAAGCAAAGGTTGCCACGATAATGCGGCGGTTTTTGGCGCGGGCAAACAGGCTGCGCACCCCTTCGGCCACAGTCTGCTCGGTTGCCGTAAAGCCGGGGCGCTCCGCGTTGGTAGAATCCGCCAGCAAAGCCAGCACGCCGCGGCGGCCATACTCCGCAATGGTGGAAAGGTCGGTAACGGCATCGCCGGAAAGCGGCGTGTAGTCGATCTTGAAGTCGCCGGTATGCAGCACGATGCCTGCCGGGCAGTCAATGGCAAACGCCAGAGAATCCGGGATGGAGTGGTTGACATGGATGGGCTCCACCGTAAAGCAGCCAAGGCGCACTTTCTGGCGGGGACGGATCTCATGGAACTCTGCACTGGAGGCAAGACCGTGCTCCTCCAGCTTGTTTTTGATCAGGCCAATGGTCAAACGTGCAGTGTAAATGGGCACATTGAACTTTTTGAGCAGATACGGCAGGCTGCCGATATGGTCTTCGTGGCCATGGGTAATGAACAGGCCCTTGATGCGGTCCTTATTTTCCAATACATAGGTGAAATCCGGAATGACAAGGTCCACGCCGAACATATCGGAATCCGGGAACACCAGGCCGCAGTCCACCAGGATCATATCGCCCTGGCATTCATACAGGGTGATGTTTTTGCCAACTTCGCCCAGGCCGCCCAGCGGGCAGATGTGCATGGGAACAGCCGGGGTGGAAGCATCATAATAATGCTGCTTATAGCTGCGGCGCTGCGGGCTGCGGGGGCGCTGCACCGGGGCCGGAGCTGCTGCATTCACCGCATTGCTCGCTGCAGCCTGCTGGGGCTGCAGGGCACGGCGGCGCTGCGGCTTGCGGTGCTGGCGCTGCGGTTTTTCCGCCGCTGCATGCGGGGCGCTGG
>ENA-OURC01000690-OURC01000690.1-human-gut-metagenome-genome-assembly--contig:-NODE-690-length-10643-cov-6.71619_pt1 | contig 10643 bp, 9 predicted proteins | sample MGYA00243026_ERZ508738 | MGnify/ENA primary metagenome ERZ508738 (study PRJEB26277, sample SAMN04329806) | human gut metagenome | biome: human-associated habitat | host: Homo sapiens | place: USA...
TGCCGCACCTCGCTCGCCGTATCGGCACTTAGAATTATGCGGTATTGCCATAATTCAGCAGTTGTGCCAAATTTGTTCCGGCTTTTTTGGCGGCAGTGTTGCCACTGCCCGCGGCCCGTGCTATAATAAAGGCCTGACGGCGCACCGTGCGCCGGTTAAATCGCTTTGTGTGGCAGCCAGCCATGCGGAAGGAGTTAGAAAATGAAGAACAGCGAAAAGACCCTGGACATGATCGTCAACCTGTGCAAAAACCGTGGTTTCATCTACCCTGGCAGCGAAATTTACGGCGGCCTTGCCAACAGCTGGGACTATGGCCCCCTGGGCGTTGAGTTCAAAAACAACGTCAAAAAAGCATGGATGAAAAAGTTTGTGCAGGAAAGCCCCTACAACGTCGGCCTGGATGCCGCTATCCTGATGAACCCGCAGACCTGGGTCACCACCGGCCATGTGGGCAACTTCAGCGACCCGCTGGTGGACTGCCGCGCCTGCAAGAGCCGCAACCGTGCGGACAAGCTGATTGCCGACTGCGAGCAGGGCCAGAACGTGGATGTGGACGGCATGACCTTTGACCAGATGGATGAATTTATTGCCACCCATCCTGAAGTTGTCTGCCCTGTGTGCGGCAAGCATGACTTTACCCCCATCCGCAAGTTTAACCTGATGTTCAAAACGGCCATCGGCGTAACCGAGGATTCTTCCTCTACCTGCTATCTGCGCCCCGAAACCGCACAGGGCATTTTCGTCAACTTTGCCAACATCCAGCGCACCACCCGCCGCAAGCTGCCGTTTGGCGTCTGCCAGGTGGGCAAGGCGTTCCGCAATGAGATCACGCCGGGCAACTTCACCTTCCGTACCCGCGAGTTCGAACAGATGGAATGCGAGTTCTTCTGCAAGCCGGGCACCGACCTGGATTGGTTCGCCTACTGGAAAGATTACTGCGAAAAGTGGCTGCTGTCCTTGGGCATCAACAAGGAAAACCTGCGCCTGCGCGACCATGAGCCTGCCGAGCTGGCTTTCTACAGCCGCGCCACCACCGATATCGAGTACGCCTTCCCGTTCACCGACTGGGGCGAGCTGTGGGGCATTGCAGACCGTACCAATTACGATCTGGGCCGCCATCAGGAAGCATCCGGCAAGAGCCTGGAATATTTTGACCCCGACACCAACGAGCATTACATTCCTTATGTCATTGAGCCTTCCCTGGGCTGTGACCGTGTGGCACTGGCTTTCCTGTGTGAAGCTTATGATGAAGAGCATCTGACCGACTCCAAGGGCAAGGAGGATGTGCGCACCGTGCTGCACCTGCATCCGTTCCTGGCACCGTTCAAGTGCGCTGTGCTGCCTCTGTCCAAAAAGCTGGGCGATAAGGCCATGGAGATCCGCAACGAGCTGGCCAAGGACTTTATGGTGGATTACGACGATGCCGGTTCCATCGGCAAGCGTTACCGCCGCCAGGATGAGATCGGCACCCCGCTGTGCATCACTGTGGACTTCCAGACTGTCGGCGATGACAAGGTGGAAGCCGATAACTGCGTGACCGTGCGTGACCGCGACACCATGGAGCAGATCCGTATGCCCATCAGCGAGCTGAAAGAATACATTGCCAAGAAGGTTGCTTTCTAAGCGATTTAGGGCAATTTGAAAACTTAACACTGCTGAATCACCAATAAAATGCAAATACCCGTACAGCCTGAAAGCTGTACGGGTATTTTTGGTTAAAAATCTGCATTTTGCCCGGCAGAAAGTGGCATTTTACCCTGAAATATTGTAAACGGTCGCGGGCGCACAATGCGCGCCCCTGTGGTGTGAAATGACAAAAATAACTGCGAACGACACCTGTTAATTTTGATGCAGACGGCAGCAGGAGAACAGGGGATAATACCGGACGGACAGGGAAAAAACGGTGGAGCAAGACAGGAAACAAGCTGACTTTTTGCCATCCCCATGTAAAAAACCGGAAAAATGTGAAATAATTGTTGACAGCCCCCCAAAACAATGTATAATGAAGCTTGTGTGTTGCATCTGTTAAACATCAGAACACATTGGCGTTGTATGTGCTGCTGCAGCTGCCGCGTTTGCGGTGGTGTAACAAACCTTTTGCGGGGCGGCATAATTGGCGCTGACCCACCGGGAAAAGCCGGCGAGCCGGCATCAAGGAGGCCCGAGGTGGGACTAAATTCCGCAAAGGGGGATGCAGTAAAAATGAATGAAATTGTATCACTGAAAGACATTGTCGTCGATTTTGACGGGGAAAGAATCCTGGACGAACTTTCCCTTGACATCCACGATAAGGAGTTTGTTACGTTCCTTGGCCCTTCCGGCTGCGGCAAAACAACCACCTTGCGTGTGATCGCCGGGTTTATTACCCCAAAATCGGGCAATGTCTTTTTCGATGGCAAGGATATCGCCTCGGTACCGCCGTATAAGCGGCAGGTGAATACCGTGTTCCAGAAATACGCACTGTTCCCGCACCTGAACGTGTACGAGAATGTGGCCTTTGGCCTGCGGCTGAAAAAGCTGCCGGAGGAAACCATCCGCCCCAAAGTGCTGGAAATGCTGGAAACCGTTGGCCTGCGCGGCTTTGAGCGCCGCAGCATCAACCAGCTGTCCGGCGGCCAGCAGCAGCGCGTGGCCATTGCCCGCAGCCTGGTCAACCAGCCCCGTGTTCTGCTGCTGGACGAACCGCTTGGCGCTTTGGACCTGAAGCTGCGCAAGGAAATGCAGCTGGAACTCAAACGCCTGCAGCGTGAGATGAATATTACCTTTGTGTACGTTACCCACGACCAGGAAGAAGCCCTGACCATGTCCGATACCGTTGTTGTCATGAACAAGGGCAACATCCAGCAGATCGGCAGCCCGCAGGATATTTATAACGAGCCGCGCAATGCCTTTGTTGCCAAGTTCATCGGAGATTCCAACATTGTGGACGGCATTATGGAAAAAGACTTCCTTGTCAGCTTTGGCGGGCAGGAATTTGCCTGCGTGGACCGCGGCTTTAAGCCGCGCGAGCCGGTGCAGGTGGTTATCCGCCCGGAGGACGTGGATATCGTTCCGCCGTCCGCCGGCAAGCTGACCGGCCTTGTGCGCGAGGTGATCTTCAAGGGCGTGCATTTTGAAATGCACGTTGACGTGGAAGGCAAAGAATGGCTGATCCACTCCACCCAGGCCAGCCAGCCGGGCGAGCTGATCGGCATGAACATTGGCCCGGATGAAATTCACATCATGTCCCGCGAGGAGGTGTGATGGGATGCTGCGTTCCAAAGCTTCGCGCTGGGCTGCCGCACCGTACCTGGTGTGGATGGTCCTGTTTATTGTGGTGCCGCTGGGCATTGTTGTGTGGTATGCCCTGACCAACAGTGACGGCCAGGTTACCCTTGCCAACCTGACCAGCATTGGGCGGTACGCCTCGGTTTTTGGCCGCAGCCTGCTGCTTGCGGCGGAGGCCACGATCATCTGCCTGGTGCTGGCGTACCCGGTGGGGTATTTCCTCAGCCGGCTGCGCGCCAATAAACAGCATATTATGCTGATGCTGGTCATGCTACCCATGTGGATGAACTTTTTGCTGCGCACCTATGCGTGGATGACCCTGCTGGAAAAAAACGGTCTGATCAACAAGCTGTTGGGCCTGTTCGGCATCGGCCCCTTTAATATGATCAATACCTCCGGCGCCGTGGTACTGGGCATGGTGTATAACTACCTGCCGTATATGATCCTGCCGCTGTACACCGCCATGACCAAGATCGACAATTCTGTGGTGGAAGCTGCGCAGGACCTGGGAGCCAATGTGTTCCAGATTTTAGGCCGCGTGCTGATCCCGCTGAGCAAGCCCGGCATTGCCACCGGCATTACCATGGTGTTTGTTCCGGCGGTTTCCACCTTTATTATCAGCCGTATGCTGGGCGGCGGCGCTAACCTGCTGATTGGCGACTTGATCGAGCTGCAGTTCCTTGGCAACTCTTACAACCTGAATCTCGGCTCTGCCATGAGCCTTGTGCTGATGGTGATCGTTCTGCTCTGCATGAGCTTTACCTCCAGCTTTGACGAAGAGGAAATGGAGGGTGTGATGTAATGAAAACACAGTATAAGCATTTGCTGCAGCGCACCTACCTGGTGCTGGTGTTCGGGTTTATGTACCTGCCCATCGCGGTCCTCATCGCCTACAGCTTTAACGAAAATAAGAGCCGTGCGGTATTTACCGGTTTTTCCTTAAAATGGTATGCCAGCCTGTTCCATAATGAGATGATCCTTTCCGCTTTGGGGCTTTCACTGGTATTGGCATTTGTTTCGGCTATCATTGCCACGGTGCTGGGAACCCTGGCCACCATCGGCATCAACTCCATGAGCCGCAAGGCACAGCTGATTATCAATAACATCAGTTATGTCCCGGTTGTCAACCCGGAAATCATCACCGGCGTTTCCCTCATGCTGCTGTTCGTCATCGTGCAAAAAATGGGCATTGGCGGCGAAAATGGCGTGTTCGGCTGGATCACCCTGCTGATTGCGCATATCACCTTCAATGTGCCGTATGTTATTTTTAATGTCGGCCCCAAGCTGCGCCAGCTGGACGGCAGCCTGTACAATGCCGCCCTGGATCTGGGCTGCACCCCGCGCCAGGCGTTCTTCAAAGTCATTCTGCCGCAGCTCAGCCCGGCCATCATGTCGGCATTCCTGATCTGCCTGACTTACTCCATTGATGACTTCATGATCTCCTACTTCAACTGCGGCACCATGCAGACCCTGCCCATTGCCATCTACTCCATGACCCGCAAAAAGGTCAGCCCGGAGATCAACGCGCTGTCTGCCATCATATTCCTGGTCATTCTGGCAATCATCCTTACCTCCAACGCTATGGATTCCCGCGCCTACAAGCGTAACCAGAAGGCCATCCGCCGCGCTGCGGCCGAACAGTAAAGGGGGTAAGCAGAGATGAAACAGTTTACCCGCGCGGTTGTCAGCGCTGCCTTGTGCGCAGCCCTAAGCCTTGCCTGCACCCTGCCTGCTTTTGCAGCGGAAGGGGAGATGCTGGAGGTCAACGAGGATATCTCGGTTTCTGTCGATTACGATTGGACCCGCTTTGCCAACGACCATCTGACCCTGAACGTGTATAACTGGGGCCTGTATATCTCGGATGGTTCCGATGACAGCGTGAACGTGATTTCGGCCTTCGAGGACCTGACCGGTATCAAGGTCAACTATACCACCTTTGACTCCAACGAGAGCCTGTATGCCAAAATGAAATCCGGCGGCGCCAGTTATGATGTGATCGTGCCGTCTGACTACATGGTGGGCAAAATGATTGCCGAAAACATGCTGGCCGAGCTGGATTACGATAACATCCCCAATATGGCCAACATCGGCGAGAATTACCTCGGCTGGAGCTATGACCCTGATAACACTTACAGCGTGCCGTATACCTGGGGCACCACCGGCATTATTTATAACACCACCATGGTGGAAGAACCGCCCACATCCTGGGCGGATCTGTGGGATGTGGAGTACGCCGGTAATGTGCTGATGTTCAATAACTCCCGCGATGCTTACGCTATTGCAGCTAAAAAGATGGGCTTTTCGCTGAACCCTTCCAGCGTGGAAGAAGTAGACGACGTAATGAAGGAACTGCAGGCTCAGAAATCTGTAGTGCAGGCCTATGTTATGGATGAGATCTTCGATAAGATGGAGGGCGGCGAAGCTGCCATGGCCCCGTATTATGCGGGCGATGCCCTGACCATGATCGATGAAAACCCGGATCTGGCGTTCGTTTCGCCGGAGGAGGGCGTCAACTTCTTTGTGGACAGCATGTGCATCCCGGCTTCCAGCAAACATAAGGAAGCCGCCGAAATGTTCATCAACTTTATGTGTGAACCGGATGTCGGCTACCAGAATTGTGACTTCATCGGCTACTCCACCCCCATCACCGAAGTGTGGGAGCGGCTGGACGATGATTTGAAGTACAGCCCGATCGCTTACCCCAGCGATGAAGTGATGAATAAGGCGGAAGTCTTTGTGACCTTGCCGGATGACATCAACGCCGAAATGGACGCTAAATGGAGTGAGATGAAGAGCTACGATGAATCCGGCAGCGGCTGGCTGATCGTGGTGTTCCTGCTGGGGGCCATTGCAATTTCCGGCTTTAACATCTGGCGCAAGATGCGCAAAAAGGTGCAGGACAATTATTAAGCAGCCCGGCACCGCTTAAAATCAATTTGAAACACAAGCCCCGATTTGTCCTTTGTGATGAACCGGGGCTTGTGTTATACTATAAAAAAGATTTGTGTGCAAAAACAATGCAGATGAATAGAGGGCAGAGAGATGAAATACACCCAGGAATATAGGATCTACGAAAATGATGTTGACTTCCGCAAAATGGCAACCCTTGGCACCCTGCTGCGCTACTGCCAGCAAATTGGCGCCGGAACATTACGGCATTACCCCGGAATTGTATGCCAGCACCCACACGTCTTACGTGCTGGCCAAGCTGGCTCTGCACATTACCCGTACCCCGCGCGTGGAAGAAACCATTACCGTGCAGACCGAGCCGGAAGCCCTGCGCCGCGCCGTCAACCGCCGCTTTACCACCTTTTGCGATGCACAGGGCAGGGAAGAAGCGTGTGTGGACAGCCACTGGGTGTTGATTGATACTGACAAGCGGATGATCCTGCGCAAGCACCCGGAAGGTTTCCCCACAACGGGCTGGGTGGATAAGCTGGAACGGGAACTGCCCATCAAGCTGACAAAAGTCAAACGGGAGGATTGTGAAGAGCTTGGCACCCATCGCGCTGTGTACAGCCGGTGCGATCGGAACGGCCATATGAACAATACCGTGTATGCGGACCTGATCTGTGATGCGCTGCCGCTGGAAGTATGGCGGACCCACACTGTAACGGATGTGATCCTGTATTATCACAAGGAAGTCCCCATGGGCGAAAGCACCCGCCTGTACCGCGCCGCAGTGGGCGAAAACCGCTGGTATATGGCCGGGTGGCAGGGGGATACCTGCAACTTTGAAGCCGAAATTACCCTGGCACCCCTGCAGGATAACGCGGATTGACGGGGCAACAAAGAGAAGGATGAAGCGTTCACACAAAAAACACAAAATTGGTTACAAATCTTTTACAATTTGGCCTTGACAAAAGGTTTCAAAAAGGTTACAATTTAGTTGCAAGCGAAAGATAAATATTAACAAATCTTTTTCATGTGTTCTTCTCCTCCTTTCTCAAATCCCCGCCTTTCCCTCAGGCGGGGATTTCCTTTTGTGCAGGTTTTTTATAGCGGGAACATCACGGCCTGATTGTGATGAAGTTGAACAATAACAGCGCTGTTTCGTAAGATGCTGGCGGGATTCCATGCATTTTAAAAGCACGCTTTGCAAAACCGCCGCAATAAAAAGTGTAAAAAGCAAAAATAAAGGGTGTGCAGCAAATCGTTCGCTGCGCACCCTTTTGTGTTTTGGTTGAGGTTGTTCCAAATTGTTACAATTTGCCGCTCATTTGGTAGCTTTTACCAGGCCGGCCATTTCATCGGCGGTCAGCCCGGTGCCGTCTTCGCGGTAAATGCCGATGGAGTAGGTATAGTTCCCGTCCAGCCAGGTGGCAAGCTGAACCTGGCCGTCGTTGCCCTGCAGGGTCACGCTGCGGCCGTCAACATCAACGGCATTGCTTTCCGCATACTGGTTGAAATCTCCGCTGATGTCATCGCTGCCGGTAGCCTTGCGCAGGCAAAGGCGGGCATTGCCGGAGCTGTACTGCACCTCGGTCAGCTGCTCGCTTTCCAATACGGCAATGGTAACGTCCGGGTAGCCATCCACGGAGTCGGGCACGGTAAAATCGTACCCGGTCAGGGCGGCGGCATCCGCCAGGGTGGTGCAGCCGGTCCACGGGTTGGGGATTTGAGCGGTATCACTGGTGGCGTTGCTGGAAGCGCTGCCTGCAGTGCTGGCGGCATCGGAAGCGACAGGCTGGCTGCAGGCAGCAAGGCTGACAGCCAACAGGGCAGAACAAGCAAGCAGGGTGGTGTGTTTGATAAAATTGATGGAATGGATATTTTTCATGGTATTCAAATTCCTTTCGTAATAAACGCTTTTTGCGGGAGAGCCTTGGAAAATTTTTTCAGGCAAACACCTTTGGCATTTTCCCAGGGGGTATCTGAAACGTCGAAAATATCGTCTATTTCTGCAAACGCAGCCGGATTTTGCGTTAAGGCAATACCGCATAATTCTAAGTGCCGATACGGCGAGCGAGGTGCGGCAGATGCCGTGCCGCAGCTGCCGGAGCGGTGCTTAAGCCGCAAGGCGGGAATTGTGCGGTGTTGCCTAAGCTCATAAATAGGGGAAAGCACGAGCCGGCATTCGGTTTTCCCGTCCCTTCACGATCAAAAACGTCAAAAAGGCCCGTGTTGTTACACGGCAAAATAAAAAAATAAGGGAAGGCCGTTTCCCACAGCTTTCCCACAAAATAATTTCTTCAATCAAGTTGCGCTTGCCTTTTCCACCGTGGCCTGCACCATCCGCAGCTCTTCTGGGAAAATGCAGCTGTTCAGCGCGCCGTTCTCCACATTACGCAAACAGTCGGCAAGGGGCATCCAGCGCACGGCGCTGATCTCCTCTTTTTGCAGCGTAAATTTTTCGGCATCACGGTCCAGCCAGAGCAGGTACACATTGCTGACCTGGTTATCCTTGAACGGTTTGCCGTGGAACACCGCGGAAAACTGGAAGCTGCGCTGCCCGCACAAAATCAGGTCCTGCGGCTGGGCGGTTACGCCAAGCTCTTCTTTCAACTCCCGCAGGGCGGAATCCACAAAGCCCTGCCCGGCCGGGATATGTCCCGCACTGGAAATATCGTAACAGCCGGGGAAAGAATCTTTCTCGTCACTGCGCTTTTGCAGCAGAACTTCCAGCACGCCGTTTTTGCGGCGTACCAGCCACACATGGCTGGTACGGTGGCGCAGCCCAAGGCGGTGCGCCTCGCTGCGCGGCACAGCCCGGCCGATGGGGTCGCCCTGCTCGTTGACCAAATCCAGCATTTCTTCCATGGTGTTTCCTCCCTGTCCCTCAACATCCTATGTTCGAATCTCGAATTATAGGGCAATACCGCATAATTCTAAGTGCCGATACGGCGAGCGAGGTGCGGCAGATGCCGTGCCGCAGCTGCCGGAGCGGTGCTTAAGCCGCAAGGCGGGAATTGTGCGGTGTTGCCATAGGCATTATAGCACGCCGGACCCCGCTTGTCACCCACTGGCGGCGGGGGCGCTGCGCGGTTCGGCAATGTTGGCGCAAAACACAAACACCGCGCGGCACACGGCGGCGGTGGCGGTGGTGCTGGCAAAATCGCGCTCGCTTTCAATCACGGCATCGGGGTAATCCTGCAATAATTGCAGGCGGGCGCTGCGCCGTGCCAGAGCTGCGGCGGTTTCGGGGGTGAAAGTCTGCTTTTGTGTTTCCCGTGCCCAACAGGTGGTTTCCTGCACGCAGCCGGGCAAAGCCAGCCGCCCCAGGCGCAGCGGCAGCCACCGTACGCGGGGCGGAACATCCTCCGGCAGTGCGCCGGACCCCGGCAGCTGCCAGCTGCGGCCCAGCAGGGTTAGGGTGCGGCGTTCCGCGCAAGCGCCGGTCAGAACCGGGCGCTGCTGGGTGAACGCCTGCTGCCCGGTGTAGGCCAGCCGCACCCGCGCTGTTACGGTGCCGCTGGCGGGCTGGGGCACGGGCGCACCGCTGCGGTCCAGCTTTTCCGCAGCGGCCAGCAGCATGCCGTTGCCAACGTATTGGCCCGGCTGCACCTGTGCAAAACCGCTGGCAATGTTTACAGCAAGCACCTCGCCGCCTGCACGGGCATAAAGCCCGGTGTTCTGGGCGGGTGGTTCCGCCTGTGCCTGCTGGAGGGGCGTACCCTCGGCGGCCAGGCAGCCACCGGTAAAATTCAGGCTGACCCAGCCAAAATCACCGCTGGCTTCCAACAGCTGCTGCGCCTGGGCCAGCTCCGCCTGGATGGGGCGGCAGCCCTCCCAGATGCCGCTCTGCGCCAGCAGTGTGCGGATGCTTTCCTGTTGGGGAACGGTCAAAAGTTCCAGATCCATGCACCACAAAAAGCCGCCCAGCCAGTGCAGCAGCACAAAAAACAGGCCGATGCCCGCCAGAATGCCGGGGCGGCGCAGCAATCGCTCTGCTAATGGACCGGGGCCGCGCCGCTGCATTTGGATCACCTGCCACCCGCCCGCACCGGCCAGCTGGCAGAGCTTGGCCCAGCCGGCGCCGGACACCACGGCGATAAAGCCGTCTGGCGGTTGGGCAATGCCTTACAGCTTCAACGCGGCATCGGCGGCTTGGCCCAAAAGGCGCTGCGCCCCGCGGCCGCGCACACAAAACCGAATGCTATCTGCTGCCTGAATGCGGCGCTTCATTGGCGTCAACCTCCCACTTGGGTGCAAAATCAATACGGGCCACCCGCCCGGCAACCGTCAGCCGTTTGCCGTTCAGCGATTCTATTCGCAGCGCAGTGCCATAAAATGTAATAACCGTGCTGCCCACATCCAGCGTGATCTTCTGTGGGGCAAAATCCAGCACCCGGCGGCAGCCATCGGTAACAATGCGCCCGGAGCGGATCTCCAAATCCGGCAGACGGTAAAAATCGGCGTCCGGCTGGCGCAGCAGG
>ENA-OURC01000696-OURC01000696.1-human-gut-metagenome-genome-assembly--contig:-NODE-696-length-10602-cov-4.23305_pt1 | contig 10602 bp, 7 predicted proteins | sample MGYA00243026_ERZ508738 | MGnify/ENA primary metagenome ERZ508738 (study PRJEB26277, sample SAMN04329806) | human gut metagenome | biome: human-associated habitat | host: Homo sapiens | place: USA...
GTTTTGTAAACGATTGTGAGAAGAGAGGTTTGAAAATTATTGGCTGTATGGCTTTTAGTAATAAACTGTACGGGCATGTGAAAGACGAACCGGCTCGTTCGGCTTATGCCGATTTTGCAGCTGAGTTGGTAAAACACTATAAAGGGCGAAATATTATATGGGAGATATGGAACGAACCGAATACGATGACATTTTGGGGACGTCATGGGAAAGTCGGCAACTCCCCTCAGTATGCCCGGGAATATACAGATTTGGTACGGGCTGCCGTGCCGGCCATGAAAAAGGCCAATCCCGATTGTGTGATTTTGGCGGGTTCGGTTTCGAACATGTGGTCTGAGTCTTATAAATGGATGTCCTATTGTTTTGCAGATGGTATGTTGGATATCCATTGGGATATATGGTCGGTGCATCCTTATGGCGTGAAAGCTCCGGAGGATTACATGGAGGCATATTCTCATACTCGCAATTTAATGAAGAAAGCCGGTGGAGATACCGGACGTCTTTGGATAAATTCGGAGCGGGGTTTCCCTTTGGGAAAGGCCGAGGGATATGCAGGGGGCGATCCTTCTCTTGCGTATGAATATCAAGCGTGGCACGTGATTCGGCAATACCTTGTTGATTTATTAGAGGGGTTGCCTGTAACCATTTGGTATGAATGGGGTGGAAAAGAGGGATTTGCTTTATACCGTGCAGGAAATATGACTCCCGCCTATAATGCTTGTAAAACCTTTGTGAAAGAGTTAAGCGGATACAAGTTGGATTGCCGAATGAAGACAGAGAACAAGAGGGATTTCGTACTCCGTTTTATCGACAAGAGCGGCAATGAAAAGTTGGTCGCTTGGACGGCTCCGGGAGTAATGGAAAGTCCTGATAAGATAGTGCCTCATTCAATAAAGATAGCGGTGGGAGATGTTTCTCCCCGATTGGTCACAACCGATTTATATGGTCGGACCGATATTGTAGAGGTGTCGAATGGAGTTATAGAGCCGTGCCTGACAGGGGCTCCGGTATATATTACTCTTCGATAAATAAGATGGAAATGATTTCTTGTTACGGTCGTCGGGGCATCTTGATTATATCGATGATTTTACTATGAGAGTAAAAATAAAAAAATTGATTGTCTCCCGACAACCAATCTTCTTAACCTTAAATCTAATACCATGAAAAACACAGTGCAAATATACTGCTTTTATATGTTTTACAACATGTTTTCTGAAAAAATCATTCTTGTTTTATGCTATTTTAATATTTGAGCTGCTGTTTTAAAGAAAAGAAATAAAAATGCCCCTGTATTACAGGGGCATTTTTATTTCTTTTTCGTTTTATTTTTATTTTTATTGAATGTCGATGCTATTCAATAAGTCTACTTTCCCTTCATTTACCAGTTTCAGAATTAATTCACCGAAAAGTGTGTTTTGCCAAGCGAACCAAGCCCGAGTGAAATTTTTAGGATCGTTTTTATGGAACGATTCGTGCATAAATCCTGTTCCGGCATCCGTTTTCATCAACATTTCTATGCACTCTTTTATTTCTTGATCGTTTTGACTGGTAAATGCCTTCATCATAATACTCATAGGCCATACCATATCATAACCGATGTGGGGGCCTCCTATGCCTTCGCCGGCGCTACCTTTGAAGAAATAGGGGTTGTCTTCGCTCCATACGAATTTGCGGGTGTTTTGATAAATAGGATCGTTTATGTCCACATCTCCCAAATAGGGCATTGCCAGCAGGCTGGGAACATTGGCATCGTCCATCAGCAGTTGGTTCCCGAATCCATCGACTTCGAAGGCATATATTTTACCGTATTTCGGGTGATTATAAACCGCATACTTTTGCAGGGCGGTTTCTACCTCTTGGGCCAGATCGGAACATTCTTTCGCTAGTTTCTCGTTGTGATTTACCTTCCGCAGGATTTCAGCAGATTTTCTCAATGAAGTTACGGCAAAGAAATTTGAAGGAACGAGAAATTGGAATGTCGTGGCATCGTCGGAGGGACGGAACGCAGAGATTATCAGTCCGACGGGTTTTACCGGATTTCCTAATCCGTTGTTGGTCATTGTATCAAGAGCTCTCTCTGTTTTACGTTGGAATTTGTAGGGGCCATTGCCTTCTTTCCGTTGCTGTTCTTTGAAAGTTCGCAGTACATTCGTAATGGCTTGTATCCATTCTTCACCAAATACACTGGTATCACCGGTAACTTTCCAATATTGATAGGCTAACCTAATGGGATAACACAGCGAGTCTATTTCCCATTTGCGCTCGTGCAGTTCGGGTTTCATATCTGTCATGTCGGACATCCATTCCCCTCCGGTAGGACCCATGTTAAATGCGTTTGCGTTTGGATAGATATTGATACATTTGAATCGGCGGTTGATGACCTCTGCCAACATTTTCTTTAATCGAGGGTCTTGGTTAGCCAATTGCACGTAGGGCCATACTTGAGCTCCTGAGTCGCGCAACCACATGGCGTGTATATCACCGGTATATACGAACGTATCGTCGTCCCCATCGAAATGTACGGTCGTATCGAGTGTGTTCGGGAAACAGTTCTCAAACATCCAAGCCAGCCGAGCATTTGTCAATAAAGATTTTACTCGTTTGATTTGTTCTTCTACGGCGTTGGATACGAACAAGCGTTCTTGCGGACGGTTGCTTGTGTATTGTACCCGGGTGTTGTCTTGCTGTGCTGTCGCTACACGAGCTGTGGCTGCATGGGTATAAGAGAATCCATATCCGAGAGCCAGACATAAGCAACTTACTTTTGCAATAGATTTCATAAAAAATATACTGTATGTATGGTTAATAAATAAAAATGTGTATCAGTTATAATTGGGAAATCGACGTATATCGTTTTAGTTTTTATCGCATACTTCCAACTTGACCATTACAGGGAAATGGTCGGACGGTATGCGAGATTCGTAACTTCTGATTGAGATTTCTTCGGGACAATCTTTTACCGAGGCTTTTTGATCGTCTTTTTTCATACGACGATAGCTGTCGGTGAGAACGCCGTATTTCAGAATATGGAATGTAGGCGTTACGAACACATGGTCGATTCGGCTTTCGGTGTAGTTGTCAGAGTCGAAACCGTTGAATGTGCCATTGGTCGCATAACGCAAGTCGGCTACTTCGAATGCGTCGCAGAGTATTCCACTTTCTGTTAAAGCGAGGTAGGAGCGATGAGTCTGGTCTACATTGAAATCTCCGGTGAGTATAGCCGGTAGATTTTCGCCTATTTCTCTCATTTTTTGTTGTACGAGCAAAGCGCTTTCTACCCGGGCTTGTTTCCCTATATGGTCCATGTGGAGATTGAAAAAGAGAAATTCAAATCCGGTATCTTTGTATTTGAAATGTCCCCAAGTGCAGATTCTTGGTAAAACCGCATCCCAGCCGACGCTCGGTTTTTCGGGAGTCTCCGATAGCCAAAAGTCTCCGTGTTCCAACAATTCGAATTTATCGATTCGGTAAAAAATGGCTGCATGTTCGCCTTCCTTTTTTCCATCATTACGCCCCACGCCTATGTAATCATATTTCGGGAGGCTCGTTTTCAAAGAGTCTAATTGATGTCTGAGCCCTTCTTGTGTCCCAAAAATATCGAATTCATGAAACTGTACTAGCCTGGCTATGATAGGGCATCTATTTCCCCAACCGTCTCCTTGCAACGAATCGGCGCTGTTTGCGTTCCTCAGGTTATAGGAGGCTGCGGTAAATGTAGTTTTTTTATCGGGTTGACAACCACATAACAGTATGATTATTACGGATAGGATACCTATGCTATTCTTACAGTTCATATATGATATTGATTTGTATTTCCAAAAGTACTACATTTTATTCATTTGCCAAAGAGAAAGAATAAGGCGCAGCTTCTTTGGTTGAGCCTCGTTTCAAATTGGGTTCGTTGTCCATGAGGAATGGTTTTTTCACACCTTCTTCCAATACGTTGTGCTTGACATAATTGAGTGTGTGGTTCTTTCCGTTGAGTTTTATCGAACGAATATATTTGTTTGTTGCGCTATTGTTTTTGGCTTCGATGGTCAGGCACTTCCCGTTTTCCAGATGTAGCTTCGCTTCCTTGAATAACGGAGTCCCGATAATATATTGGTCTGTTCCGGGACAGACAGGATAGAATCCGAGAGCCGAGAATATGTACCAAGCCGAGGTTTGTCCGTTGTCTTCGTCACCACAATATCCGTCGGGAGTGGCAGAATAGAGTTTTTCCATGATATCCCTCACTCGATATTGCGCTTTCCACGGTTCTCCCGAGTAGTTATACAGATATACCATGTGTTGTATGGGCTGATTGCCGTGGGCATATTGTCCCATGTTCATCACTTGCATTTCCCTCATTTCATGTATGACTCCCCGGCTTTTGATTCCTAAGTAGCTGGGTATGACGAAAACCGAGTCCATCATGTGGTTGAATGCTTCGTTACCCCCCATCAAGTCTATGAGTCCTTGCGGGTCGTGGAACACGCAGAAACTCCAATGCCAACTGTTCCCTTCGCAAAAATCGCCGCTCCAATCCGTGGCACTGAAACGAGGATTGAATTTTCCCCGATCGTCTTTCCCGACCATGAGTTTTTCCGACGGGTTGTACACATTTTTATAGTTTAGGCTTCGCTGTTTATAAATCTCTATTTCGCTATCGGGTTTTCCCAATTTCTTACCGAGGGTATAAATGCACCAGTCGTTATAGGCATATTCCAATGTGCGAGCGACGTTTTGCCCCACACCGATATTGTTGGGTACATATCCCAACCGGTTGTACGCTTCGAAAGCGACTCTTCCCGATGCCGTGCCTTTCAGGTGGTTGTTCGCTCCGTGTTTCAAAGCCTCCCATAACAGTTCTATGTCATAGCCTTGCAAGCCTTTGATATAGGCATCGGCGACAACCGAGGTCGAGTTGTTTCCAACCATACAATCCCGATGTCCCGGGCTGGCCCATTCGGGTAAAAATCCACTTTCTTTGTAAGCGTTGACTAATCCCTCTTGCATTTTTTCGTTCATCGAGGGATATATTAGATTTAACAGCGGGAATAGAGAGCGGAAGGTATCCCAGAATCCGGTGTCGGTAAATAGGTAACCGGGTAATACTTGTCCATTGTAAGGGCTGTAATGAATGGTTTCACCCTCGGCATTTATTTCGTAAAATGCCCGTGGGAAAAGAACCGACCGGTATAAACAGGAATAAAACGTACGCAAATTGTCGATGTCGTTGTCTTCAATTTCAATTTTGGATAATATTTCGTTCCAACGGTTCTTTCCTTCTTCTGTTAAACGGTCGAAATCTCCATCGCCGAGTTCCTGCAAATTCAATTCCGCCTGCTCGAAACTGATGAAAGACGAGGCTACTCGTGCGTGTATTTGTTCTCCTTTGTGTGTGGAGAAACCGATAATACCGCCTGCATGGTTCCCTTCGATTTCGGTTTGATTGGTCTTGATGGCATTATCGAGGGCCACGGCAGTGAATTGAAACGGTTTGTCGAAAACAATGATAAAATAGTTCTTGAAATTTTCGGGAACACCCCCCGAATTCCGGGTGGAATATCCGATGATTTTATTCTCTTCGGGTATGATTTTTATATAAGAGCCCTTGTCGAAAGCGTCGACGATAACATACGAATTTTGCTCCTCGGGAAATGTGAAACGGAATAAAGAGGCTCGTTCCGTTACCGTCATTTCTGTGGTGACATCATGGTCGGCCAAATATACTTTATAATAGTAAGGTTTAGCTATCTCGGCTTTATGGGAGAACCAACTGGCTCGTTGGTTCTGTTCGAACACGACTCCTCCGGTTACCGGCATAAGGGCGAATTGCCCGTAATCGTTCATCCAGGGACTGGGTTGGTGGGTCTGTTTGAACCCTTTTATTTTGTCGGCATTGTATGTATATGTCCAACCGTCGCCCATATCTCCGGTTTGCGGAGTCCAGAAGTTCATACCCCACGGCATTGCAATAGCTGGATAGGTATTTCCGGTGGATAGTTCGAATTTCGATTGGGTCCCTATGAGAGTGTTTACGTAATCTACGGGAGAATTGTTTGCGAGAACGGGTAGATAAAAAAAGATAGTGTTGATGAAGGATAATTTGAAAATGACAGAAAATTTGTTCATCTTATCAGGTGTTATGTTAATATGATCGGTTCGACGCACATTCATTCGTAAGGAATCGTAACGAATCCTTATTTTTTTTGTTATTGGTGGTGTGGAATAAAATATGGTTCAAATATACGCATAAGTGAGTGTATAGCCAAATCGGAAGCGAGATTTCCGCTTGCCTTTGCACTTACCTTTCACTATCTTTGAGTTGAAACTCGAAGATACTTCCGCTCTCGGCAGCATAAAATTAAAGCGAGCTTTGTTTTGCTCTACTCTCGCTTATACGTATCTTTGTACTCTAATATGGCAAGGATTCTTTCAATAGATTACGGAAGAAAGCGTACGGGCATAGCGGTGACTGATCCGTTGCAAATTATAGCAAACGGGTTGACAACCGTGGCATCGTCGCAGTTGATCGATTTTCTCACGCAGTATATGCAGCGAGAGTCGGTCGAACGGGTCGTCGTGGGGCTGCCACGGCAGATGAATAACCAGCCGTCCGAGAGTATGCGCTATATAACCCCTTTTGTTAATCGGTTCAGAAAACTTTTTCCCAATGTGCCGATAGAGTTTTTTGACGAGCGGTTCACTTCGGTTTTAGCTCATCGGGCGATGATCGACGGTGGCTTGTCCAAAATGGCTCGGCGAAATAAGGAGCTGGTCGATGAGATAAGCGCGACGATAATTCTGAGGGATTATTTGGAAAGTAAAAAACAATAAGATATGGTACTACCTGTTTATCTTTACGGGCATCCCGTAATTCGTAAGGAGACCGAAGAGATCGATGCTTCTTACCCTCAGCTGAAAGAGCTGATTGAAAATATGTATGAGACGATGTATGCTACCGAAGGTATCGGGTTGGCAGCTCCGCAGATAGGGCTTTCTATCCGGTTGATCGTTATCGACGTAAATCCTATGGCCGAGTATTTTCCCGAATGCGCCGATGTGAAGCTGCCCTTGATAACTCCGGTTGTGGAAGTATTGGAGGACGGGTCGAAGGAGACCCGAGAGCAGGGCTGTCTCAGTCTGCCCGGTATTCACGAACCGGTTCCCCGTATTGAGAAAATCCGGTTGAAGTGGCTCGATGAGAATTTTCAACCTCACGACGAGGTTATCGAGGGGTATCTTGCACGAGTGGTTCAACACGAATACGACCATTTGGAAGGGAAGGTCTTTATCGATCGAATTTCTCCCATTCGCAAGCAATTGATAAAATCGAAGTTGACCAATATCATTAAAGGGAAGGTACGCTGCGACTATCGCGTGAAAGCGACTCCCTTGAAAAAATAAGTTTTACTCTTTAATTCTATCTTTTTTATATGGCAGACGATAAAAAAATCATATTCTCGATGGTGGGGGTGAGCAAGATGTTTCCTCCGCATAAACAAGTGCTCAAAGATATTTATCTCTCGTTTTTTTACGGGGCGAAAATTGGTATTATCGGTCTTAACGGTTCGGGTAAGTCTACGTTGTTGAAGATTATTGCCGGAGTGGAGAAATCGTATCAGGGCGAAGTGGTATTCTCGCCGGGGTATTCGGTGGGGTATCTCGAACAGGAGCCCAAACTCGACCCTGAAAAAACAGTAAAAGAGGTCGTACAAGAAGGGGTGCAACCTATTCTCGACTTACTGGCAGAATATGAAAAGGTAAACGAGTCGTTCGGTGATCCCGACGTACTCGAAGACCCGGACAAGATGGAGGCTTTGATCGCTCGTCAAGCCGAATTGCAAGACCACATCGATGCCTCCGATGAGTGGAGCATAGACAACAAATTGGAACGGGCGATGGATGCGCTTCGCTGTCCGCCTGAGGATCAACTCGTAAAATTCCTTTCGGGAGGAGAGCGTCGTCGGGTGGCATTGTGCCGTCTGCTGTTGCAACAGCCTGATATTTTGTTACTCGACGAACCTACCAACCACCTCGATGCCGAGTCGATCGATTGGTTGGAACAGCATTTGCAGCAATATCCCGGTACGGTTATTGCCATTACCCACGACCGTTATTTCCTCGACCACGTGGCCGGGTGGATTCTCGAACTCGATCGGGGCGAAGGTATTCCCTGGCAGGGAAATTATACCTCGTGGCTGGAACAGAAGACCAAACGTATGGAGATGGAGGAGAAACAGGCGAGCAAGCGGCGTAAGACTCTCGAACGGGAGTTGGAATGGGTTCGTATGGCTCCCAAAGCCCGACAGTCGAAAGGTAAAGCTCGCTTGAACTCGTACGATAAGCTATTGAATGAAGACCAAAAGGAACGAGAGGAAAAACTCGAAATCTTTATTCCCAACGGGCCTCGTCTAGGTAACAAGGTTATCGAGGCTCACGGAGTCGCTAAGGCTTTCGGTGACAAATTGCTTTTCGATAATCTCGATTTCGTATTGCCTCCCAATGGTATCGTGGGCGTGATAGGACCGAATGGAGCCGGAAAAACCACGCTGTTCAAACTGATTATGGGACAGGAGGCTTGCGACAAAGGAACTTTCGAAGTGGGCGAGACCGTGAAGATCGCTTATGTGGACCAGACCCACAAAGATATAGACCCTGCCAAGACGGTCTATCAGGTCGTTTCGGGCGGACTCGAAACGTTCCGCATGGGTGGTCGGGATATGAACGCTCGTGCCTACCTCTCCCGCTTCAATTTTACGGGAGCCGATCAGGAGAAACTCATCGGGGTGCTTTCCGGCGGAGAACGTAATCGTCTGCATTTGGCTATGGCTTTGAAAGAGGAGGGTAATGTACTCTTGCTCGACGAACCTACCAACGACATCGATGTAAACACTTTGCGGGCATTGGAAGAAGGTCTTGAAAATTTTGCCGGTTGTGCCGTAGTCATCTCGCACGACCGCTGGTTTCTCGATCGTATCTGTACCCATATACTTGCTTTCGAAGGCGATTCGAAAGTATTCTATTTCGAGGGCTCCTACTCCGAGTACGAGGAGAACAAGAAGAAACGCTTGGGCGATGTGGAGCCCCACCGGGTGCGCTACCGCAAACTCATGGAATGATCAATTTGTTTTTTATAGAAGAAGCGGCGGGTCGGGAGGTTCGCCGCTTTTGTTTTATGGGGGTAGTGGCTTTTGTCTCTTTTCGAGGTTGTAAATGGATTATTTCCCTCCCCTCTCTATATATCGCAAACACAGCTCCCCGCAATGCTACGGGGCACGGCAGGAAAGCAGGGATATGTCCGATATAAACAGGTAGGTGAGATGTCGTTTTCAACCCCTCCGTCACTTCGTGCCACCTCCCCTATATAGCTACTGCCACACAGGGGAGGAGTTAAAAAATGTTCGAAGCGTATTTAGCCCATTTCCCCTGCCGTGTCCCGTAGCCTTACGGGGTGTTTCCAAACAAATATAGGGGGGCCCATAGGGCGAGGAGGTAAACTCTTCAAGTAAACATATTATCTTTTTCAGCTTTTCTATTTCTTTGCTGTTTTTCTCTATACCGCTTACACAGAACCTCGTAATACTACGGGACGTGGCAAGAGAGAATAATCAATTACTTGTGTATCAGTTAGCTTTGTGGCTGTCTCTTTATGGTTGTTTTGCGCCCATTTTCCCACCTTTCAGCCCTTTGCCGAGGTTGAAAATGTTTTGGTCGTAGCTAACGGTCTTCATGGAAGACTCGCGTTTGCGTTTCAAGGCGAGGTCTACCAATTTGTCCATAAGCTGGTCGAAGCGTATGCCGGAGGCTTCCCACAGGTAGAACGAGAGGGAACCGGGAATGGTGTTGATTTCGTTGACGTAGATGTCGCCGCTTTTACCGTCGATCATAAAATCGACACGGGCGACCCCGTGGCAAGACAGTACCCGAAACGTTTCGCCGGCAAGGAATTGTACCCGTGCGGTATCTTTGGGAGAGAGGTCGGCGGGAATACGTTTTTGTGTGGCTTGCATGCCTTTGTTGGATTTGCCTCCACCCATATATTTGTCTTCGTAAGTGAGAATGTCGCCGCTTTTGATAGGCTCCTCGCAAACCGAGGTACGATAGTCGTCGCAGTCGCCCAATACCGAGCAGTTGATTTCTTTCAGTTCTTCGACCATATCTTCGATAACGATACGGGTAGAGTATTTTTCGGCGACATCTACTTTGGCGCTGAGTTCTTCACGATTATCGGCATGCGATATACCTACGCTCGATCCTAAATTGGCCGGTTTCACGATGACGGGATATCCCAATCGGGTCTCGATTTCCTCGATGAGCTTATCGCGTTGGGCGAACCATTGTTTGTCGGTGAACCATACGTAATCGACGATGGGGATCCCGCTCTTTTCCATAATCATCTTCATGGTTATCTTGTCCATGCCGTTGGCCGAGGAGAGTGTGTTGCAACCGGCATAGGGTATGCCTATGGATTCGAGTATGCCCTCGAATATACCGTCTTCGCCGTTACTGCCGTGTAGTACGGGAATGACTACGTCGGGTTTTGCCGATATATGAGTCCCGAAAAGGGCTCTTTTCTTGCGGTATAGGTTGTAGGCGCCGTATTCGGGAATCATG
>ENA-OURC01000715-OURC01000715.1-human-gut-metagenome-genome-assembly--contig:-NODE-715-length-10425-cov-7.66528_pt1 | contig 10425 bp, 3 predicted proteins | sample MGYA00243026_ERZ508738 | MGnify/ENA primary metagenome ERZ508738 (study PRJEB26277, sample SAMN04329806) | human gut metagenome | biome: human-associated habitat | host: Homo sapiens | place: USA...
GATAAATGGTAAATTCTGCACCACGAAGCGGCGTTGCTCCATCCGGCGGGGTCTGAATTTCGCCCGTTCCCGTTGCACCTTGTGCGGTTTGTTCTGTTGTGTTGTACTTATAAATAGTAATAGAGCCTTTTTTTGTTGTATCAATCACGCTCGTGCTCTTTTGGGGGGTACTCGTATCTACGGTACCCTCATCTGCCATTGCTGGCATAGCGCACAGGCTGAGGGCCAGAGCGGCGCTCAACAGGCCTGTGAGAAAACGTTTTGCTTTTTTCATTTCAGTACCTCTTCTCTTAAAAAAATCATCATCGGATGGGCGGCGGGGCCGCCCGGCTTAAGGGTTCTGCATCAGCACGGCGTGCAGTGCGGGGCGCTGCAGCGGGGAAACGCTGCCGCGCCGTCCGCACTGTGCCGTGAAGAAAAAAGGAGGAAAAACCGGGCCGCTTGCCCATTTGGCTTAAGGCTGCGCCCTGCCGTAAACGGGCGCGTACTGGCGGGCAGGCCCTGTATCCTGGGGGTTGCTGGGTTTCCGGGGGATGGTTAATGTCGCCGGCCCCCTTTCCTGTTGTAGCGGAATGTGAATATCAACAGCCCTGCCACCGCCAGCGGCATGCCGATCAGCAGCCACAGGCTTGGCGCGTCTGCACCCGTGTGGGGCAGCTCAGGCGTTTTACGGTTCAGAACGGTAAGGGTCATGGTGTAGGTGTTGTCGGACTTCGTAAACTTGTCTCCGAGCGGAATTACCTGCCCATCAATAGAACACGTGCCGGCTTGGGTAAATTCGATCACAATTGGCTGTGCCAACAGGTTGTACCCCGCATGTGCCTTGGTTTCCGTCAGGCGGTATGTACCGGGTTCCAGATTTGTGAACACCTTGGTAATTTCGCCTTTATCGTTCGTTTTGGCGGTAATGGAACCTGTGTTTGTGTCATTGAATTTATAGGTAGTATCTACCTGCGGTTCTCCTTCGGTTGTTTCGACCAGCTTTTCCAGCTTGAACTCAACATCACTCAAGGGCACTTCTTTGCCTTTTTCGCCTTTTTCCGCGTCCTTCTTGATGATATCCAGTACAAACTTCGGGTTCTGCAGCGTGTTGGTCAGCTCAATCTTGCCGCTGCCGCCGGTGATGGTTCCATCGGTGGTTCCTGTGGCTGGCGTTGTAGTTGCGCCGTTTTCGCTGTTCGTTTCGCTGTTTGGTGTTGCATTAGCCGTTACAACATACGTATTGCCTTTAATCGTAATGGTTTTGCCTGGTGCTACCTGTTCAAATTGGTCATTCTCCACCGTACCTTCCACAATGCGGTACACATAATCGGTCTGGCTTTTATCCGTATTGATTTGGTACTGATCCAAACCGCTAAAGGTATACAGCCAGCCGTAAGTACCGCGGTTAATGGTAACATAGTTTGGGCTGTCTGCTCTCGGGTAGTTTACCGGTTTCCAGTCTGCATCGTTTTGGCTGGTTGCCAGACGGCGCTGGAGCTGGATGTAGATTGTACCCGGCCGGTTCTCTGTAGTAAGGTCCTTACCATTTGCATCTTTCCAGAGCTTATCGAACTCAATGTTGATCAGTGTGCGCTGGGTGTTGGTAAAGATTGCGGTAAGTTCCGGATTGTTCGGATCTTTGCTCTTCTCAATCACGCCTTCCACCATGGTGTTGTTTTTGATCACATGGGCGGATTTGCAACTATCCGGAACGGTTACGCTTTGCAGTTTGGCACCATCGTTGCTTCCGACTTCCTCGATGATATAGCGGGTACCAACGGGGATGCCGGTGATGGTTCCGGTGTGTTCTGAGTTGTTCTCATCGCTCATGTTGATCTCAACATACTTTATGATGGGCTCTTTTTCCAGACCCTCACCGCCAACATCATTAAAGGTAACTTTGAAGGTGTAGGTGCCTTTAATGGTATCTTTCTCACCGTCTGCGGCCTTCTTTTGGATTTTCAGCCCGCCGGTTTTGACGGTGTTGACGTATTTTACCTTTAGCTTTGTCAGCGTGGAGCTATTTTCGTCCGGGTCCTTATAGGAGCGGAAGACGATGGTGTCGCCTTTGGGTTTGGTTCCGGTATAGTTATTACCCGTTTGATCATCATTCGGTCTTATTTTTTCCGTTCGGCCATCATTGGGGCTGCTTCCCTCCTGCTTGTCCAGCGACTTGTTCGTGTCGGTAACTGTCACGGATTCGCTATCGCCCTTCATCGAAGTAACCGCCTGCCCGTTCTCGCACACCGTCCATGTGGTGTCGTACAGGTTTCGGTTCAGTTCCTCTTTGAGCGAAATGTAGCTGCCGCGGCGGAACTGGTCACTGAAGGTAACGGTTTCTCCATCTTCCAGAACAAAGCGTCCGTCATCGTCCACTAACTGGGTGTCGCTGTCCTTGGTGGAGGTGTACTGTGCGTTTATGGCGTTTTGCAACTGACCGCTTGTGGCGGAGCCGTAATCCGGGATTTCCTTCTGATCGGTTGTAAAGCCGGTCATCGTACTTGGCACCGCTTTGGGAATGAAGGTAAAGTTCCTGAAATAGATGTGGCGGCTATAGTTATCGCCCACGCGGATGGTTTTGACGTAGTTGTTAAAATTGTCCTGCTTTTTCATCTTGTTCAGGTCCAGCTTTACGGTGACCCATTTGCCTGTCACCAGTTCGACCGAGCCATACGTTGCGCCGTTAATGCCTGTTGTGCCAAGGCTGCCTTTTTGGACGTTGTTTTCATCCAGCAGTTCCAGATACAGGTTGTTGAGGGAAAGGTCACCTCCATGATCCTTTGGATCAACGTAAACCTGGAACGTAAGGAAGCGCTCGTCTTTGATATCGATGGGGTTTTTCAGCGTCAGGATGCCATAACGTTTCTTACGCGCTGCACTGACGGGTTCCGTATCCGTATAGCGTGCGTACCAGTGAAGGACCTTTTCGCCTTCAGGCCCGGAACCTTGCTCGGGGTTTGTATCCAACTTGAAAATGTACTCACCTTCGGTTGAATTGGTTGCGGGTTTAATCTCGTCACAATCCGCAGTCAAATTCACCTCTTTGGTACCGCTTGTATCCGAGCCAGCGGCCTCTTTTTCTCCATAATGGGTTGCCTGGTTCTGGATGGTGAAGTTGAAGATTTTCTGGTTTTTAAAGCAGTCTTGGAAGGCCGGATTAACGTTTTTCAGTTCGACCTCTTTTTGAACCTGCAGCTCGTTATTATCCGGGAAGTTGAACGCCACCGCCATGTTGGACTCCCACATACCGCGTTCCATATAGTACATGGTAAGGGTGTGCTTTTTGCCTTTGTCGAGTACAAGAGGAGTGTCTTTCTCTACAAGAGGAGTGCTTTCCGCGTAGAAAGAGATTTTCTCGCCATTATATGTTACGGTCTTGACAGCGCGATTGCCATTTGTTTCATCTTTATCATTATCTGACGTTCCGCCTGTTTTGACCCTACTGACATAGGCTGTTACACTATTTTTCTTTCCATCTTTTGTATTTGTCTCGCCAAATTCCAGCAGGCCGGAAACCTTACCATGGGCGCCGCCAACGTCAAGCGCCAGCTGGCCATCAATGAATACCCAAACGTCATCGTCACCGGAGAAGAAGAACTTGATGCTGGTTTTTTCCTTTGTTCCATCTGCCTTCTCTGTTTCAACTTTGCCGTCATCCGTCAGGGTAAAATCCATCTGCAGCTTGGTGCCAAAGCCGTAATTGTAGGTAGAAGCATTAAGAGAGGTTGCTGTTTCATTGAACGGGAAGTAGCCATAGGAATTTACATCCTTGCCATCTTTTTTTATCGTTTTTAAGGAGGAGTCAGATTTAAGATTGCATGACTTTTCCCGCTCGTCTGTGCTTGATTTCAGGAAATATTGATCTTGCTTGGTATCCTGCTTCAAGTACAGGGTCGTATCTTGGCTGTCAAAGTACCAGTAATCAACGCCCTTATCCTCATCAAAAATCTGTTTCTTGGTAAAGGGGAACGCAACATTATTGTACACATCGCCAAGCTTTGCATTTTTGCTGTTGGTGCCGCTCAAAAACGCTTCATCGAAGTGTGGTTCTACTACTTTTGTATCTTTCAGTGTATCCTTCAGCAGCGGTTCACCTGTTGCATCACCAGTGGAGGTTTTGGATTCAACCAAGCCCTGATAGGCATAGTCATAATGTTCGCCATCGTTATTTCCATTTTCATTGATTGTGGAGTTATTGATTGCCATGAAGCGATTTTCATTATTGAAGTCGCTATTAAGCCCCCAAAGATTCAATGCAGCACTAATCGCAGCAAACGTATATCCCCAGCCAGGATAAGAAGGCTGGAAATGTCCGGTATAAATCGGGTATTGGGCCTTTGCCTTCTTATAATAATCGCTCAGCGCCTGATCAAATTCACGGAAGGTTACCCAGTTGCGGTAACTTACACCAGTCCATCCACCGTAGTTATCACGGTTCATGCCGTTCAACTCGTAATCTGTATAATAGTCATACAGCGTACTGGTAACATATTTTGTGTCTGCTTCTTCCGTAAAATCAGCGGGTTTAATATCTACTACTTTAGTGCCAGTACTCTTCCCCTTTTCGGCATCACGCGGGGTGGTGTCTTTTGGAGCCCAGTAGCCGCCACGTTGGCCCTTGCCATATACTGCATCGTCATTCGTATCCGCATAGAAGCACTGTTCCGTATCCTTATAGCCTGAAGGGATGTCTTCCCATTTTGTACTGTTGCCGCAGGTTGCAAGGTCCTCATCGTCACTCAACGGATACGAGGAGAATACAATTTTGGTATAGCCATCCGGCACATCTGCTGCATAGTAATCTGTGCCCTCAATCCGGCTCATTGGGCCGCCTATGCTTTCTTCGCCATCTCCTTTTAAGCGGTAGTAAACCGTACTTTGATTGGCTTTGGGGATTGAATAGTCGCCGGTATCTCCCGTCAATGCCATCTTGGAAAAAGTAGCATCGTAATAGATACGGAAAGAGTTTTCTTTACCCCATCTTACGTTGTCTGTGCCAGTATAGATAAAGCAGTTACTTGTTTCACTGTATAGAAAGGATTCTTTATCATCACTAACAGATTCGTTATAGAAGTTATAGTATTTGCTGGTTTTGTTTTTACCGTCCTCAACCCATGTAAACTGAACATAAGAGCATTCCACGTCTGGGATGGTAAAAGTAACGAATTCTTCCTTAGCAACAGGTTTAGCTTCTGAGCCATCATTAACCAATGTTAAGGTTTCACTTTTTTCATCAGGGATATAGAAATTTGCCTTTACGCTCGTCAAATTAGCTGTACTGCGGTTTTCGAACTTGATGGGTTTGCCTGCATAGTATGTATGACTCGTCAGGATGGAATCGTCTGTCCATTCACCTTTAGTTGGATCATACATTTTATTATTGTAGTCGCTTATAGGACCCAGGTTACTATTTAGCTTAATCTCTCCTTTCCAAGTAGAACCTTCGTATAACTGGAACTGTATTTCTAGAAAGTTTTTTCCTTCTATATCTTTACAATTCTTAACGGCATAAATCTTATGTCCATCTTCTGTTTTCCGTCCGGTCGGCTCCATTGGATGCGAATGCCACCACTCACCCTTATCAGAATTGCCCGGAGTTGCATCAGTTCTTACATTAAGCTTAATTTCATGGGAAGCTAAAACGGTCACCCCATTAATCGTATCCGGAACGACAAAGTAAACCGTGAATCCTTTTGCCGCTTCCGGCTCACTAACTGCCTGCACGTTATCCACGCTTTCTGCGGCGTACATCTTCTGCGGCTGTTCGGTCGGTTCCGGGGTGGCGGTGGGGGTCACGGTCGGCACAGGGGTGGCCGTTGCGGTGGCTGCCGGTTCCGGGGTCGGGGTGGGTTCTGCCGTGGGCTCCGGCGTTTCGGTCGGGGCGGGCTGCTCCGGCTCGGCGCTTTGTTCCGGTTCCGGGGTGGCGGCATCCGGCACCGGGGTGGCGGCGTTCTGCTCCGGCGGAACGGTATCCTCCCCGGAGGCCGTTCCCTGCTCATCCTCCAGCAGCTCTACTTCGTCAGGTGCGTCGGGCAGAAGATCCACCTCGGCGTATACAGGCAGGGCCATTGCCATAACCAGGCAAGCGGTGACAAGCAGCGCTGTCAGCCGGCGCGCCCAACCTGTTGTGTTTTTCCCTGTTCTATTCAATCTGCTCACTCGCCTTTCGCGCTGGCTTGATGAAAGCACATTGTTCCACAGGGGATCCCTGTGGAACAATAAAAGAAGCCAGCTTCTTTTACTTGCGCAACCGTTGCCATGTTGTTTTCAAAAAAATTACGCATCGAATCTTCTCATTGCGCATTTACTTTTCAGTGTTAAAGTATAGCACCTTTATACCAGAAAGGCAATACAATCCACGTAAATTCCTGTTTTTCAGCACTTTTACTGATTGCGTTTTCCTCCAATTATACAATGTATTCAAAGCCTTTGTATAATTTATTCCTGATTTTCTTTTTGGCAGCGGTCATTTTTATATACTTTAACCGCGCGTTTATGATTCTCTGCGCACACAGAGCGCAACTTTGCAGCAAAATTCGCCTTTTTTGCTACATTTCCCTGTTTTTGCGCAATTATTTGTTTCGCATGCGCCTGTTTGTGGCGGGGCCTGGCGGCTGGGTGGGCGCCTTGTGGGAGGGATGGCAGGTTTGCGGCGCACGGTTCCCGTTTTTTTGCGGCGCGATGGGTACACCGCGCCCCTGCAAACGGTTTGCGGTGTTTGCGGCGGCGGGTGTGTGTTTGGTGGATTGCACGCCCGCCAACGGGACGCCGTTCTCCCTTTACAACGGGGTGCGGGTTTGCTGCAGATATGCCATTCGCTTTTTTGTCCCCCCCTGCCCCGCCCCTGATTCCCGGTTCCCCCTTGCCGATTTCTATTTGCGCCAGCTCCTGAGGTGCATCTGAGAGCAACGAAAAAAGCGGATCTTTCGCAACCACAAAATCCGGCTGCGTTTGCTGAAACAGACGAGCTTTTTGACGTTTCAGATAGGACTAAGGTGTATCTGAAAAGTCGAAAATTTAGTCTATTTCTACAAACACAGCGGGATTTTGCGTTAAAGCGCCTTGGAATCCACAAAGGATTCCTGCGGCTCTTTGCCTTAAATCCTGCTTGTGTTTGCGAAATATCCGTCATTTTCTTTGTTTTCAGATACACCTCCAGCTCCCAGCTTTCAATCTATCCTGTGTAAACTGCAACCCCTCACGCGCCATTCTGTGCGGCACTTACCTTATAATATAGGGGTGCTGCCCTGTGTAAATTTGCAACTGATCTATTTGAAGCAGCTGTGAGCTGTTGCAATTTTGCACAGGGTATTGCCCGCATTCTGTGCCGAACATTCCCGAAACGTGTTGGAAAAACGCACAGGATTGCCTTGTTTCCCTATGCCGCTTATCGTTGGAAAAACGCACAGGTTACCCCCGGAACAGTTGCAATTTTACACAGGGTATTCCCGCTCCCCTGCCCCGCCGTGACACGCGTACCTGTTGGAAAACCACACAGGATAGGCCCGTTGCCCTTGTTGCAATTTACACAGGTTTGGCTGTTTTTGGCTTATTTGCAACTTTACGCAGGTTGCTTTCCGCACAGGAAAATGGTGGTGGAATGCACAGGCTGCAGTTGGTTGAACACACAGGTTTGCGTTGTTAAATTACACAGGCTCTACCTATTACTAATATAGAACTAAACATCTAAGCCATAATAACAACCAGAGGTAAGCCGGGAGATGGGGGAGAACGGGAAAAAATTGGTGTTGCTATTCCATCAGGTTACAGAACCCTGAAACAGCAGGACAGAAAAGCACCATAAAACCCTGTGTAACCTGCACCCGGGCTGCAACCCCCACAGGATATATGGCAAACCACAACGCGGGTGTTGCATTTTGCACAGGATAATGGCGGTGAAACCCTGTGTAAATTTGCAATTCTTGCGCTGGACAACAGGATGTGCTATAATGTTTAGCATGATGTGCGTGACCACCCGGGATACAGCAACCGATATAGGAGGCCCCTGCTTATGGCGGCAAGTAAACAGAAAAAAGATGATCCGTTTGTCGTTACGTTTGAAGAACGCGGGGACCAGACCATCGTTCGCAAATCCAATGACCTTGTACAGATGACGCGCAACAACCTGACGCTGAGCCAGCAGCGCCTGATGCTGCATATTTTTTCGATGATTAAGCCGGAGGATACGGACCTGCCCTCTTATGAGCTGAGCATTTATGATTTTATCAAGATGACCGGCATGGACCCGCACAGCGGGGCGCTGTACAAGCAGGTGCGCAAAAATATTGAGGAGCTGGCCAACGCGCCCATCCAGTGGATCAAGAATAACGGAACTTCCACGGTGGAAACATTCCGATGGATCGATAAAGTGCGCATTGATGAGGGCCGCGCGCGCATGACCATCACGCTGGATCCGGTGCTGAAACCGCACCTGGTACAGCTGAAAACCCTGTATACCACCATGGATGTGACCTACACCATGCTGATGCGGTCCACCTATTCCATCCGCATTTACGAGCTGTGCAAGAGCTACCAGAGCCTGTACCTGAAAAAGAAAGCGGCCGGGGAACCGCTGGTATGGAACCTGAGCATGCTGTATGAACAGCTTTCGTATACGGCCAACCGATGGTCGGATTTCCGCCGCCTGGCACTGGAAAAGGCAAAGGCGGAAATTAACGAAAAGACGGATATTATTTTTAATTACGATGTGTACGAAAAAAAAGGACAGAAGGTTCTTTCGCTGGTGGTAACGATTGACCCGGTGGATGATGCCGCCGCACAGGCCAACCTGGACAGCATCAACAGCACAGTGCGCAAAAAGAGCAAAAAGAAGGGCCGCCCCACCGTGGCGATTGAGGATTCGCTGTTGGATGACCCCAGCGTGATCACCTTTGATTATGTTTCGGCACCGGAAACAACGATCCCCTATTCCTTTGGACGCCACCGCACCGAGCTGCGGGAGGAAATTGTTGTGAAAGCGCGCATGGATCAGCTGCGCGCGGAGATTACGCCCGAAGAGCTGCACGCGGTGGAAGTGATCATTGATGTGTTGGCAGATGCCTGCTGCACCATCCAGGCAGGCGATGGCGAGCAGGACGGCGGCAACAAAACGGTGTTTGGAAAGATGAATGCCATCATCCTGGATTGCGGCGGGCTGACCAGTTGGCTGGCCGGTATTGCACCCCGCTATGCACAGGAGATCATTCCCCGGTCGCAGACGATGCGCAGCCCGGCGCGGTACCTGAACAAGGTGCTGCGCGAGGATATGGATAACTATCGCATTTATATTTTCCGCAAGGCAAAGCCGGCAGCAGAACCCAAAGAGGAGCTGTTGGAAGCGGAGTACCATGTGATGGACGAGCCGGTGCAGCGAGCGATGCCGGAGCCTGAGCCGCCCAAGGTAGAGCTGATTCCCGAAACGATTGTAAAACGGCAGGATATGCGAAAAGAGTTTGCAAAGTTTGTAGATGATGGATACCTGGAAAAGACGTTGACGAGCGGCCAGCGCGGCGCTTACCACGAAATTTACCGCCACCTGGCAGCGCGGTGCGTGCCATCGCCTTCCAGCCTGCGCAATGGGCTGAAAGACGAAATGCGGCTGCATTACCTGGCCTGCATGAATGAAGTGATTGAAAAATATGGCAGCCTGACCCCGTTGATGGAAGCTATGGCGCATGAACTGGACTTTGATGTGTTTTGGGCAAAGGCCGCCAAGGACCCCAACGTGAATAACCCGATGGGGCTGTTCTACCACATTATTGAAGAACGCGCGCTGAACCCGATCGGCACCATAATGAACGACCAGGCACAACGGCAGAAGGTTGCCGCCAAGGAAAAAGGTGAAAAAGATAAGTGGCACAACGAAAGCTGGATGGATGCTTTTGAGGAAGATATCCCGGATGACAGCGAAGAGTAATTGAGATGAAGCGGAGCGGAACATCCGGGAGCGCTATTATAATAAGGTAAGCAGCGGTTGGCAGATTGCTGGCCGCTGTTTTTTTTGTTGGGGTGCAGCTGAGAAATGGAAATATCCGGCGTTTTTTGATTTCAGATAGACCTTGGGCAACACCGCACAATTCCCGCCTTGCGGCTTAAGCACCGCTCCGGCAGCTGCGGCACGGCATCTGCGTTGCCAAAATGCTCGATAAGACATCCAGTATTATCTGCGCTTTTGGCTTAGCAGCTACCGCACCTCGCTCGCCGTATCGGCACTTAGAATTATGCGGTATTGCCCTTGGGATAATAGGTGAGAAGGAAGGTACGTGAGCGGGAATGCCTGGATGAAGTGAAGAAGGATGGGAAGAAAAAGCGGCAGAGAAAAAGCGTGAACAGCAACGAAGAGATGCCTGCATAATATTCGTCAAAATATCCGTTGACACGCGCGAAGCATATGATATAATAGAAGCTATAACAGCAACGACGAGATGCCGCACGGCATGGGGT
>ENA-OURC01000723-OURC01000723.1-human-gut-metagenome-genome-assembly--contig:-NODE-723-length-10309-cov-2.55929_pt1 | contig 10309 bp, 9 predicted proteins | sample MGYA00243026_ERZ508738 | MGnify/ENA primary metagenome ERZ508738 (study PRJEB26277, sample SAMN04329806) | human gut metagenome | biome: human-associated habitat | host: Homo sapiens | place: USA...
CGGTGAAATTGTTACTGCAACAGTTGAAAGAATCGATCCTAAGTCGGGCGTTGCAACAATCAAAATCGGCAAGAGCGAAGCTACTCTGCCAAAGAGCGAACAGCTCGGTCATGACGACCTTAAAGAAGGCGACCACATTAAGGTTTACATTGCAGATGTCAAAGACAACGAAAGAGGTCCTCACGCAATCATTTCAAGAACACACCCCGGTCTTGTAAAGCGTTTGTTTGAACAGGAAGTTCCTGAAATCTATGACGGCGTTGTTGAAATAAAGTCAATCTCCCGTGAGGCAGGCAGTCGTACAAAAATGGCTGTTTACAGCTCAAATCCCGATGTTGACGCAATCGGTTCATGTATCGGCAACAAGGGCGCTCGTGTAAACAAGATTGTTGAAGAACTCGGCGGTGAAAAAATCGACATCGTACTTTACAGCGATGATCCCGAAAAGTACATTTCGGCGGCTCTCTCTCCTGCAAGCGTTTGCAAGGTTGAAATTACAGATGAAGAAACAAAGAGCTGCCGTGCAACCGTTCCCGACGGTCAGCTTTCACTTGCTATCGGCAACAAAGGACAGAATGCCCGTCTTGCCGCAAGACTTACAGGCTGGAGAATTGACATCCGTCCCGAAAGCGGTTTCTACGGCGAAGATGAGGACGATGAACCAAAGGCAGAAGAAAAGTCCGAAGATGTTCTCGACCTTGACGAAAGCACAGAAGGCGAAACAGTTGTTTCGGATGAAACAGAGGAATAATCAGATTAAACAGAGAGGGATTTTATGAAGCAAAGAAAAATGCCGTTGCGTAAATGTACGGGTTGCGGAGAGATGAAAGAAAAGCGTGAGCTTATCCGTGTTGTCAAAGCACCCGACACCAAAGATGAAAACGGTGAAATCATTGCAAAAGGCGAAATTTCGCTTGACCTCACAGGTCGCAAGGCAGGCAGAGGCGCATATGTGTGCAGAAATCTTGCCTGCTTTGAAAAGGCTCGCAAGGCACGCCGCTTTGAACGCTCGTTAAGCTGTAAAATCCCTGACGAAGTATATGAGCAGATGCAAAGTGAACTTGCCGCAGCAGACAGCGAGTAGGCGAAAGGATTTTTTATGAACGACAGGATTTTGTCGCTGCTTGGCATTTGCAAGAGGGCAGGCAAGCTGATTACAGGTGCCGACACGACGATTGACTCAATACAAAAAAGCAAGGCAAAGCTTGTTATTTTTGCAAATGATTTTTCAAAGAGCAGTAAGAAAAGCGTGCAGACAGCCGCTGATGAATGCAATGTGAAAACATTGACAATGAACCGAAGCAAAGAGGAAATCGGATTTGCTCTCGGAAAAATCTGCGGAGTTATGACAACCGAAGACAAAGGCTTTGCAGATAAGCTTGAACAGCTTATTGAAAACGAATCGGGAGGAGAATTGTATGATAAAATATAAGGTAAAGGATGCAGCAACAGATCTCGGAGTTTCAAACAAGGAAATTATTGAGATTCTTGAAAAACATTGCGGTGTTACAAAGAAAACAATGACAACACTCGAGGAAAGCGAACTCGATGTGATTTTTGATGTAATCACAAAGAAGAACAAGGTTGAAAACTTTGACGAATACTTTGCGGCACGCAACAACAAGCTTGACAACGAAAGCAAGCCACATCAGGAAGATAAGCCCGCAAAGCAGAATGCAAAGGCTGACAATCAGAAGAAAAAGACCGATAAAAACGACAAAAAGCCTAACAACAAGGATGCAAAGCCTGCATCAAAACAGGAAAAGGTTGAAGTTACTCAGGAAAAGAGCGTTGAGGAGTCTGCTCCCCGCAAGCGCAGAGTAATTGACACCCGTGCAACAAATGTTGATGTTGAGCGTTACAACCAGAAGTATGATGACCTTGCAAGCGACAGCTCAAAGGGCAGAAGCACGGACAACATTGTTAAAAAGCAGAAATTCACAAACCGTACCCAGCGTCAAAAGGGCAGACGACAGAAGCGTGAAACAGAGCAGGAGCGTCTGAACCGTATTGCTCTTGAGCGTAAGCAGAAACCGATTACAGTTCAGATTCCTGACGAAATCGTAGTTTCGGAGCTTGCTCTCAGACTCAAGGCTACCGTTGCCGAGGTTGTTAAAAAGGCATTCCTTATGGGTACAATGGTAACAGCAACAGATACAATCGACTTTGACACAGCGTCACTTATCGCCATGGAATTTCATGCAAAGGTTGAAAAGGAAGTTGTTGTTACAATCGAAGAACAGATTATTGATGACAGTGAGGACGATGAGGCAAATCTCGTTGAGAGAGCTCCGGTTGTTGTTGTTATGGGTCATGTTGACCACGGTAAAACTTCGATTCTCGACGCTATCCGTCACGCAAATGTAACAGCAGGCGAGGCTGGCGGTATCACTCAGCATATCGGTGCTTACAGAGTTATGGTAAACGGCAAGCCTGTTACATTCCTCGACACACCCGGACATGAGGCATTCACAACAATGCGTGCAAGAGGTGCTCAGGTTACCGATATTGCAATCCTCGTTGTAGCCGCCGATGACGGTATCATGCCGCAGACAGTTGAGGCTATCCACCATGCAAAAGCCGCAGGCGTATCTGTTATTGTTGCCATCAACAAAATGGATAAGGTCGGCGCAAATCCCGAAAATGTTAAACAGCAGCTCACAGAGTATGAACTTATTCCGGAGGAGTGGGGCGGCGATACACCGTGTATTCCTGTTTCCGCAAAGACAAAGGAAGGTCTTGACGATCTTCTTGAAATGGTTACTCTTGTTGCAGAGATGAAAGAACTCAAGGCTAACCCCGACAGAGCCGCAAAGGGTACTGTTATCGAGGCAAGACTTGACAAGGGCAGAGGTCCTATCGCAACCGTACTCGTTCAGAACGGTACACTTCACAAGGGTGATACAATCATCGCAGGCACTTGCGTCGGTCGTGTAAGAGTTATGACAAACGATAAGGGCGAAAGAGTTACCGAGGCAGGTCCTTCTGTTCCTGTTGAAATCACAGGTCTTGACGAAGTTCCGGTTGGCGGCGACATCTTTGACGCAGTTTCCGACGAGCGTCTTGCAAGAACTCTTGTTGACCAGAGAAAGGCCGCTAAGAAGGAAGAAATCTTCAACGCACAGACTAAGGTTACTCTTGACAATCTCTTTGACCAGATGAAACTCGGTGAAATCAAGGAACTTCAGATTATCGTTAAAGCCGATGTACAGGGTTCTGCCGAGGCTGTTAAGCAGTCACTTGAAAAGCTTTCAAATGACGAGGTAAGAGTAAATGTAATTCACAGCGCAGTAGGTGCAATCAACGAGTCCGATGTAATGCTTGCAGAGGCATCTAACGCAATTATCGTAGGATTCAATGTTCGTCCCGATGCAGTTGCCGCAGAAAATGCAGAGCGTTCGGGCGTTGATATGCGTCTTTACAGCATTATCTACGATTGTATCAACGAAATCGAATCTGCTATGAAGGGTATGCTTGCTCCTAAGACAAGAGAAGTTGTTCTCGGTATGGCTGAGTGCCGTAATGTTATCAAGATTAAGTCAGTCGGCACAATCGCAGGTTCATATGTTAAGAGCGGTAAGATTCAGCGTGGTGCAAGCGTAAGAGTTATCCGTGACGGTATCGTTATTGCAGATGACGCAATTGCATCTCTCCAGAGATTCAAGGACGCTGTCAAAGAAGTTAGCGAAGGCTACGAATGCGGTATCGGTCTTGAAAGATTAAACGACCTCAAAGAAGGCGATATGTTCGAGGTTTATACAATCGAAGAATACAGAGATTAAAGTTTGTATGTTAAACCAAATTTTATAAACGGCACAAATTCACCGTTATTTTGTATGGGGCGGTCATTGGGCGCCCGCAGGTAACGGCAGAAATTTTCAGTTTAAATAAATACTGTATAGTTCAAGTCAGTAGCTGTAAAATAACAAAATATTTCATCAAAACGGGCGGCCGATGACCGCCCCTACGGAAATAAGATAAAAGGATGTGATAGCATGGGAAGCCATAGAATTGAAAGAACAACAGAGGACATCAAAAGAGAGCTTACTGCTATTTTCAGAGAATTAAAAGACCCACGGGTTCAGCAGGCGTTTATCTCTATCGTAAGAGTTGAGGTTACAAACGACCTTTCATACTGCACGGTACAGATCAGCGCAATTGAAGGTCTTGACAGAGCCAAAGAGGCTGTCAAGGGCTTAAAGTCTGCATCGGGCTTTATCAGACGCGAGCTTGGACACAGACTTCATTTTCGCCATGTTCCCGAACTCATTTTCCACGCAACAGACAGCATAGAATACAGCGCAAACATCAGCCGTATTCTCAACAGCCTTGACATTAAGGAAGACGAGGAAGAAAATGATGAATCTGTATGAGGTTGCCCGTTTTCTTGAGGCACACGATAATTATGATATTCTGACTCACGCTTATCCTGACGGTGACACCCTCGGCAGCGGATTTGCACTCTGCCTTGCGCTCCGCCAAATCGGCAAAAAAGCAAGAGTTATCACAACAGGTGTTCCGTCAAAATTTACCTATCTTCAGAAAAACATAGAGGAAGAAGATTTTACAACCGAAACGGTTGTCAGCGTTGATGTTGCGGCTGACAGCCTTCTCGGTTCAAATATGGGCAAATATATCGGCAAGGTTGATTTGTGCATTGACCACCACGGTTCAAACACATTTACCGCTAAGGAAAAGTTTGTTGACAAATATGCGGCGGCAAACTGCGAAATTCTCTACAAGCTGTTCCTCAGAATGCACATCAACTTTACAAAGGACATTGCAGACTGCCTCTACACAGGCATTTCAACCGACACAGGCTGTTTCAGATACACAAACACAACCGCCGAAACCATGCGTGTTGCCGCAAGTCTTATGGACTTTGGCTGTAACACCGCATACATAAACAAGGCGATGTTTGAAACAAAGTCGAAAAACAAAATTCAGCTTGAAAGAGCCGTTTATGAGTCAATGACCTATTGTGCAGACGGCAGGTGTGCAATAATTTACACAACGCTTGATATGCTCAAAAAGCTCAACACGGGTGATGACGAAATGGAGGGACTTGCCTCTATTCCCCGTCAGATTGAGGGTGTTCTCATCGGAATTACAATGCGTGAAAAAGAGGGCGGATTCTTCAAGATTTCCGTTCGTACAAACAATAATATCAATGCCTCGGATTTCTGTTCGCAGTTCGGAGGCGGCGGTCATCCTGCGGCGGCAGGCTGCTCAATCGAGGGCGACCTTGAAACCGTAAAGACAACGCTTGAAAAAGCTGCGGAGAAGTTTTTATCATGAGCAATCTTAACGGTGTTCTGCTGATTGACAAGCCGAAGGAATTCACCTCGTTTGATGTTATTGCCGTTGTTCGCAGACTGACAGGACAGAAAAAGCTCGGTCACACGGGAACACTTGATCCGAACGCAACGGGCGTTCTGCCTGTTTTGCTCGGAACTGCAACCAAAACACAGGATTTGATTCTCAATCACGACAAGTCATACACGGCAGAATTTCAGCTTGGCAAAACCACCGACACCCTCGACATCTGGGGTACGGTGACGGGAGAATGCGAATCTTCGGTTACAGAGGAACAGCTTCGCAGAGTAATTCCCAATTTCACGGGCGAAATTGAGCAGATTCCGCCGATGTACTCTGCCGTACAAAAGAACGGTCAAAGGCTTTATGACCTTGCAAGACAGGGAATCGAGGTTGAGCGTGAGAGCCGAAAGGTTACTGTCTATTCTCTTTCGCTTACGAATTTTGACGAAAAAGCACAGACAGGCACGCTTAAAATTTCCTGTTCAAAGGGTACTTATATACGCACGATAATTGATGACATAGGCAGGGTTCTCGGTGTCGGTGCGGTTATGACGGCACTTTGCAGAACCTCGGCTTGCGGATTTTCGCTTGACGAGTGCATAACGCTTGACGAGCTGAAAAGCATTTGCGAAAACGGAAATGTTGAAGAAAAACTGCGTTCCGTTGAGAGCCTGTTTATGAGTTTGGGCTATCTTGCCGTATCGTCTGCACAGGCAAAACGATTTGCAAACGGCGGTGCGTTGAGTGCCGACAGAACATATCTTGCCAAGTCGGGGTACGAGAACGGTCAGCTTTTCAGAATGAAAACCCATGATGGTGATTTTTTAGGCATAGGCATTGCCGACAAGCCGAATAATCTCATCAAAATATATTTTCAAAACTGCAGGTAGCGTGTCGCTACGCCCAATTCGTGAAGACAGTTTACGATAGTTCAATCATTATCGCCCGAGCGTTACTTTTAAATTGAAAGTTGAAAATTGAAAATGGAAAATTACGGTCGGCGGTGTGCCACCGCACTCAATTCGAGAAGATAGTAAGATAAAGAAATTGCATTGATGCCCGATACAGCATTGATGCATTTTTTGTTTATATGAAAGTTATTGCACTACTTTCATCATATCAAAACATATGTGTATAAACATAACATTCCATCAAAGCGGGCGTCAGATGAACGCCCCTACAGATGAACAGAAAAATTGATAGTTAATCATTTCGTGTTTGCATACGATACGATTGGCGAACACGGTTCGCCGCTACATTATTTTGTGCAATAAAACAATTTGTTTGCAGGATTCACTTTACAGTCATTTTGCGTCACTATAATATGGGTGTAAAATGAATTTGGAGGTATATTTTATGGAAATTCTGAAAGTTGAAAATCTTACAAAAACCTACGGAAGCGGTGAAAACCTTGTCCATGCGGTTGACGATGTTTCGTTCTCGGTTGAAAAGGGCGAATTTGTTGCCATTGTCGGTGCAAGCGGCAGCGGCAAGTCAACTCTTCTTCATCTTATCGGCGGTGTTGACCGTCCCACAAGCGGTAAAATTTTTGTTGACGGCAACGAAATGAATGATGACAAGCTTGCCGTATTCCGCCGCAGACAGGTGGGGATTGTCTATCAGTTCTACAATCTTATCCCGATTCTGACTGTTGAAGAAAACATCACGCTCCCCTGTGACCTTGACGGCAGAGGTGTTGACAGAGAAAGACTTGAGATGATTCTTGATTCGTTCGGACTGCGTGCAAGAAGAAAACACCTTCCAAACCAGCTTTCGGGCGGTCAGCAACAGAGAACATCTATTGCCAGAGCGCTCATTAACAATCCGTCTCTTGTGCTTGCCGATGAACCGACAGGCAACCTTGATTCAAAGTCAAGCGAAGAGGTTATGAGTATGCTCAAAATGTGCAATCAGAGTTACGGACAGACTGTTATAATGATTACGCACAACCTTGACATTGCAAAACAGGCAGACAGAATCATAACAATCAGCGACGGCAAAATTGTTGAGGAGGTTTGATTTTATGAAACTTCTCAACAAGCTTACGCTTAAAAATCTGCGGCTTAACAAGGTGCGTACAATTGTTACAATCGTGGGAATTATGCTCTCGGCGGCACTCATCACGGTAGTTTCGGGAATGGCACTCAGCGGACGACAGACTATGATTGACGCACAGGCGGCATGGTCGGGCAATTATGATGTTGCACTTGATATTATAGACAATTCAGTAATTGAAACGGCTCGCAATAACCGCAATGTTGAAAATGCCTTTTATAAGGAAAGGCTCGGATATGCAAGGACAAAAAATGCTGACGGTGAAACCTGCGATTACAGTGTTCTTGCCATGAGCGAAAATACCTACGACAACTGTTTTAAGATAGACCTTATAAAGGGCAAGTTCCCCACAAATTCGGGTGAGGCTGTTGTTACAAAATCGTTTAAAACACAGGACGGAAAAGATGTGAAAATCGGCGACAAAATCACACTTGATGTCGGTGTGCTTACCGACAAGGACAGCAATGTCCTTGATGAGGAAGGCATTCATAATTTGTTGCAAAAAGATTTTAATAAGTGCAGCATTATTGACACGGTAAAAAGAACCTATACCGTAACGGGTATTATTGAAAGACCGAAAACGAGCGAACTCTATGATCCGTCAAATCTTTCTATGATATATACCGTGTCTGATGAAAAAGCACCTATCGAGGCAATCAGGACAAAGCATATGAATAAGCTGTATATCGCCTATACGCCTCAGAGCGAAGGCGATTATCTTCAAAATACAGCGGATATTTTAGGCTTTAAAGCTGATGATATGAGTAATGTAATCAGCGATGAAATTTCACCCGAAGATCAGCAGACCTCTGGAATAAATGCATACGAATTCAATTCCGTACTTCTCAGTATGAAAGGCTACGGTTCAAGTGACGCAACAAATACTGTGATTTTCAGCCTTGCCGTTATTATCATTATTATAGTAATGCTTGCGAGCGTGTTTGTAATCCGCAACAGCTTTGCAATTTCAATTACAGAGAAAACGAGTATGTACGGTCGGTGCAACCAAAAGGCAAATCCGCAGGAATGTGCTTTTTGAGGGATTCATTCTCGGCTTAATCGGTATTCCTCTCGGCATACTTCTCGGACTCGGTGTAAACGCAATTCTTATTGCAATACTCAACAGCGTTCTCGGTGATATGCTGAACGGTGCAACATTTGTATTTGTAACTCCGACAATTCCGATTATTTGTGCAATTGTGCTTTCGGCTGTTACTATATTCTGCTCATCATTCTTTATTGCACTGCGTGCGTCAAGAATCCCGCCCCTTGTTGCAATCAGAGGCAACAAGGATATCAAGGTAAAGAATAACAAACCGTACCGCACATCCAAGCTTACGAAAAAGCTTTTCGGTGTAGGTGGTGAAATCGCCTCAAAAAGCCTTAAACGCAGTAGGAAAAAGTATCGCACAACGGTTATCTCAATTGTAGTCAGCGTTGCAATGTTCATTGCAGTTTCGGCATTTATGGACTACGGAATGACATATACAGAGCATTACTACGGCAAAACAGACTACAGCTATATGGTTTCCGGAATTGATACAAAGCAGGCTCAGACGATTGAAAAAATGCCCGAAATTGAAAATTATCTGACATTCGGTATGCAGTACGGTTGTGTTTCTGCGGATGTGCCTGTTAACGAATGCGGAGAAAATTTCCTTTATGACAATGCTGACGGTACAAAGTCATTCAGCGTGGAATTTCTTGAGTTTGAACACGATACCTTTGTTCAGATTTGCAGGGAATTAAAACTTGATTACAACAAGGTTAAGGGCGGTGTACTTGCGTATTCAAAGGTGACGCCCGATTACGACGAGGACAGCCGGAGTTATGATGAGCCTGTACCGCTGTACGGCAAAGACGCCCCAACAAAGTTTATCGTTTACGGAAATGACGAAGAAGGAAACGCGCTGAAAACAGGCGAGTTAAAGATTACATCAGTGTTTGATGAAATTCCAAAGTCGGCTGATTCTGTAATCGGCGAAGGAACAATTTTAGGTCAGGGATTGATAATCGGTGAACAGGGTGTAATTTCATCTCAGGTCGGCAAAAACGGATGTGCCGTTACTCTCTATGCCAATACATCAGAGCACACTTCGCGTACAAACCGTATTGAGTCTATGGAAGGTGCAGACGACAGCATTTACATTGCTGACTATGAAGAAAACGTAAGACAGTTCAATGCCGTTATGCTGAGTGTCGGAATATTTGTTTACGGTTTCATCGGTGTTATCTCGCTCATCGGACTTACAAACATCTTCAACACAATCTCAACCAATATGCAGTTGAGGAGCAAGGAATTTGCATCGCTTAAATCTATCGGTATGACAAAGAAAGAATTGAACCGTATGATTCGCCTTGAAAGCCTTATGTACGGCATAAAATCTTTGATTATCGGTATTCCTCTCGGCGTTCTCGGTGTATTTGCAATCTTCTCGGCATTTTCAAGAGGCAATGTTCCAATGAGCTTTGTATTCCCGTGGAAAGCTATATTGATTAGTATTGCGGCTGTAATTATTGTAGTATGGCTGATTATGAAGTACTCAATCTCAAAGGTTAATAAGCAAAATATTATTGAAACAATCAGAAATGACAATATCTGAGCGTCATATTCAGCCAACAGACTCTATTTTGTTGAAATTTGTTGACAATAGTTTTACACTCTGTTATAATGTAGTTGTAACAACAGATACCACAATATTTTGTATGTTTTCATTGCTGACGGGCGGATTATTGATTTAATCCGCCCGAATTTCATTTTTGGAGGACTTGTTGTGAAAATTCTTCTTATTGAGGACAACCGTGCAATTTCAAAAGGACTTGTTTACACTCTTGAACAAAACGGCTTTGAGGTTGCGTTATGCGAAAATGCCGAATCAACCCTTAACTCTCTCGGCGGTGACTTTGACCTTTTTATTGTTGATGTGTCGCTTCC
>ENA-OURC01000735-OURC01000735.1-human-gut-metagenome-genome-assembly--contig:-NODE-735-length-10240-cov-3.75709_pt1 | contig 10240 bp, 11 predicted proteins | sample MGYA00243026_ERZ508738 | MGnify/ENA primary metagenome ERZ508738 (study PRJEB26277, sample SAMN04329806) | human gut metagenome | biome: human-associated habitat | host: Homo sapiens | place: USA...
ACAATAGCACGCTCTTTTTCATAACTCCTAATCTTATATTTTTACAAAACCATACATCAGGACTCTATTTTTTCACACGGGACTTTGATATAATCCAATTTCCAACGCTCAATTCTGTGAAGGGGGTATCTCCCTTTCTTCCCGGTCTCGTACAAACCATATCTATTCTTTTAGCGATGAGCCAAATTTAATCACACTGAAACTTATTGGAGAAAAGGGTGTCGGGTCGTGTATGGACGATTACCTCTCCATTTCCCCCGAATCTATATAAATAGCCTTTCCTTCCGCTTTACTACACAGTACATAAACATTAACGTCATCATTACAAAAAACAACCGTTTCATATCTATCCATTTTTAAGTGAATCTTGTTACAATCTATAACACCCCTTGATCTCTTCCTCCTATGGAGTCCGTCGGTCGCCGTAGTCTTTTGTCTTTATCAAATTCCCGGACTCATCGTAATATTTCCACTCCCCGATTTCCCAAAAATCAACCATAAAATCTTCATCGCACACCATATATCCTTCGCTCTTAACGGCTCCACTTGGATAATAATCAGCACAATAACACTTATATTTACAGAAAATTTGGCAATACCCCGTATATATACTGTCCTTATTGAGTTCTATCGAATCAATGGTACAACGTAATTCTCCTTCATCTCCAAACATATACCATGTGCCAGATATATTATCCGCTGTGTATTCCCCAAACAGAAATAATTTATTACGATAAAAACGCTTGTATAATCCATCTTTTTTACCACCTTTATAATATAGATCATATACGAATCCTCCTCCGACAGAATCTCTCCAATAGCCTTCCCTCTGCCCCAAATCATTCACCCGATTCATCGGAATCTTACGGCCGATTCCAAAAATGCCTGTCGCCACACAACCGGCAAAAAACAGCAATAGCACGCTCTTTTTCATAATTTCCTATTTTTAATACGACTAAAAAATGATTCTCTCGTTCCATTCAGAATAAAATTAAAAGCCGGCAACCGGTTTACGTTCACGGGTTCCGATAGAGATCTCGAAACCGTGACGCTTACCGTATTGTTCTTTTGGTCTTCTGCTTCAAAATGCCCTATAAAACGGTCCCAGCTATTTATGTCGACCAACAGGCATCCTGCCGATATAGGTCTTTTTTTAGTAATCATTCCTGTAAGATTATTTATTCCAGGCTTGTGTATATTAATACCCACTGCGTATGTCCGGCCATCGGTATATGCCGGATTTTCGTATCCTAATTCTATTCTCCCGCTACCGTCGGTATCCTCCATTCGCAAAGCCGTATAAGCCCCCTTATGCTTGCCTACTTTCGCATGATAAGTACCTTCGGGAACCGTAGCATAGTCGCTTCCCGAAGGATTCGTACAGGCCGCATATGTCTCGGTCGTTCCGTCTGCCAAATAAACCGTGGCAGTAGAAGATCCTATATTATAGCCGTTATCCTTGTCAAAAGTTTTGTTATCTGAAAAAAATATGGCCTGCGCATACAAACCCTGCAATAAATTACCGTCTACATCATAAGATTTATCTTCATCTACCCACTCATATCCTGTAAAAATCACCTCTCCTTCTATTCTGTCATAAGTCAATCGCCACGATTCCCCGTCCGGGTCTACATATTTTACCGGATTGTTATTACAGTAAGCATAAGGTGAGATGGAGTAATATTTTTCACAAAGAGGATCCATAGTGGTGAATCGGCAGAGAGCCGGATAATACATACGAGCATCGAAGTCGTAACTGTCATAGCCGTGCAGCTCTATAAACTCCTTTCCTCCGTATTTGTACGGCTGTTCTTCGGGCTGGTAATGGGCTTCATAAGGAAGACCGAAAGGATAGTATTGCATACGTTGGTAGGTGACGGTATGCTCTATGGGTTTTGGGCGAATAGGTGGTTTATCTCCGCCTATCGCCCCCCGGATCGTCAAGGAAAAAGGAGGTTCCACTGGTGTCAGTTTTGCTACCGCACTGCCGTAGACGGTGCGGATATTCCCCTGATAATCCCGCACGAAGTACCGGAAATCTTGTTCCGAACAATCCAAATAGCCGTCGCCGTTATGAATTCGTATCAGGGTATCGCTCTCGAAATCGGCTCCCGCATATTCCAAAGAACCCCGACGTGCCGTAACATGACTGCTCATGGCCGCAGTCCCCGATGTACTGACGAAGGTCTGCCCCGCAGGGATAACGACTGTTGTCAGTGGTGTGAGGTATTTACTGCCGGTTCTCTTGCCGTCGGCGGTGTAATAATTCACGATAGCCGACCCGTTGCGGAACTGCACGGTGTCGGGCTGGTTCAGCAAATTGTATCGTATGGCGACAATATCCCGGTCAAGGTCGGCCGTCATATTTCCGTTGGAGTCGTAAAAATAATCGAGTCCGTTATGATTATAGTCCCGATATTCTTTCATGTCGTATCGCCCCTGTTCTCCCACCATATCGGTAATCTCTACTACCCTATTCCCTTCATAAGACCAGTTCATCTCGTCTATCATTCCGCCCCTTCCCCCATCGCGATACAAATTTACCATATTACCATGCTTGTCATATTCATATTCGACATGATAGCGGCCGCTGGAAAAATCACTGCCCGTCACCGAATAGGCCGAAGCCAGCCGGTCGTGGGCATCATAAGTGAAGCGATAGCCGTTCACAATCGTGTCGGTATCGGTGCGATATGTCCAATTCATCGCCGATATATTTCCGTTGTAACGAACTTTCCCATAGTTTTCCATAAGGCTTTCGTAATACAAATTCTGTACGAAATCGACATCTTCTATCCGAGTGATCCAACCCTGCAAATTATACCGATATTTAGCATGCGTCAGTCCTCCGTCGATACTTTTGCTGGATATCTGTCCCAACTCGTCGTATTCATATCTCCAATCGGTAGACAAAGAGTCGTTAACCGTATAATCGGTGCGGGTGAGGCGTCCCGAGCGGTCATAAGTGTTTTCTACGGACTCCGATACCGATAAACGCCCCCGGGAATCCAAATGTTCCGTGTATGATTCAAGAATATTTCCCGAAAGGTCGCATTGAGCATAAGTCATTTCATAATCGCCCGATACATGCCGAGTGCGTGTCTGTACGGGATTTCCATATTCATCGTAATAATAAACGGTAATCGCATATTTGCTCCTGTCCGTCAAGTCGAACACTTGCGTCCCGGTCAGCAAACCTTTGGCCGAGGAATAAGCCGCACCATATCCCTCCTTACTCCGATAGGCAAGCTGCGAAGCTGCCGTCCCCTCGATGTACAAAAAAGAATAGTCGTCGTAATAATTGACCGTGAGCAACCGGTAATCATTGGCGGCAGGCAGCAGAATCCTGAGGGTATAACCCATACCCGGCCACGCAGTATAACTATCGGCACGTTCCTCGACAAATAATTTTTCTTTACAATACTGGCGCAAGTCTCCGGGGCTGCGAAGCGGATTCGCCTCATAAGTATACAGCACTCGGGAGAGGGCATCATATTTGGTTATGGTCCAGAGGCTTTCGCTCTGTTGATTGCCGTCCTGACTCATGACCAACCGATTAGCCCTATCGTAAATCATCTGTATCGATTTACAACCGGGCAAACGCTTCCCTATGCAGTTCCCCCGGTCGTCGTATTTATAGAGATAGGCATACTGTTGCAAAAGAGTGTGGCTGTCGGGATAATTGCCGGTATTATACATTCCGTCCACCGCCATCGGGGGCAGTACGTAGCACAGCCTGCCGTGGTCGTCATAAATGTAGTAAGTGTCATAACCGTTTCCCTGACGGGTCATAACCACTCGACCCGATTTATCGGTGAAACTCTCTTGCCAAATTCCGTCCTCGTCGGTTTCGCGAGTAACATAAAGAGCACCCGAGGTATACCGCCCCACTCGTTGTACCCCATCGGACGAAATTCGGAAAAGAACGACCTCTCCTGCCGTATTGCACCGATATGCAGCAGTCTTCGGGTGAGCGTTCCAAACAGCTCCGGGATTTTTCACACCGACTGTCCGGCTCAACGGTGAGTTTTCGTACAAAGTCTCCCGATAGAGATATGTGTCTCCATAATAACTTTGAGCCGTCTGCCCGTACGTAGAAGGATTCACATAACAGCCGTTGTTCCCCGATACGGGTGTGGGAAGCCCTTGACGATATTCTCTCCCAGCCTCGTCGTAACCGACTGTGGACAGCAGGTCGGCGCCCGTTGCCGTGAAACCCACTCGGGCAGTCTGTTCGGGACGACCCAGCCCGTCATAATAGACCACGGTCGCAAGCGCCTGCGAAGCCCCTTCGGCAGTTATCCGGCCGTCCTCTATATTCGCCGACGTACTACCGCCGGGAAGAACGACCTCCACGATATAATTCTTTTCAGACGACAAACACAAAGAAATATCGACGGCGGCCGACACTAACGCCGACATGGGCGACAAAAAGAGTATAGACAAACTCATTGAAAAGCGGAGGGGTCTTTTCATAGTATCGTGATTTTGTGTCTCTCCGTAAATTTATGCTTTTTTTTACATTTCCCCAAATATTTCACGCTTTTTTTTCATACCTCGGCTCCAAACGACTGTTTTAACTCTCTTCAAACAAAATTCGGGAATTATTTTCGAGGAAAGCCCCATGAAACACATTCCCCCTATGCATAGCATGAAAACCGACTCTTCCCACTATCCGGGAATCACCCTTCTCCGAACAATCGCACAGCATTGGCCGTGGTAGCCTCCTCCACCTCGGCAGTCGTAATATCCAGAATTTCGGCTATTCGCTTCGCCATATAAGGCAAATACGAAGGTTCGTTCCGTTTGCCTCGATAAGGCACAGGAGCCAAATACGGGGCATCGGTTTCGAGCAATATACGCCCGATGCCTACTTCTCGTACCATATCTTCGAGATGAGCGTTCTTGAAAGTAACGATGCCGTTTATCCCGAAATAATAGTCACCGGTTCCCCTCAACAGACGCACCTGTTCGGCCGACCCCGTGAAACTGTGGAATACCCCTCGGAATGCCGGCACTCTGCCCGACTGCAACAGAGCCGATATTTCGTCGAATGCCTCCCGGCAATGAATAATCACCGGCAAACCCGACTCTGCCGCCCACCCCGTTTGCATCACAAAAGCCTCTTTCTGCTCCTCGGCATAGGTCTTGTCCCAATACAAATCGAGCCCTATCTCACCCACGGCGCAATACTCCCCGGAGAAAAGCAGCTCTCTCACCTGTCCAAGCCGCTCCCGATAATCGGCCTCCACCGACGTGGGGTGTAGCCCCATAGCCATACGGCAATAACCGGGAAACAAATCGTTCGTGGCATGCATGGCTTGCACCGTGTCGAAATCGACATTGGGCAATATCACTCGTTCGACTCCCGCTTCACGAGCACGGCGCACCACCTCGATGCGGTCTTCGTCAAACTCTTCCAGATAAATATGCGTGTGAGTATCAATCATCTTCGGGTCGCTTTTCTCCACTGCGATAATAATATACTACGCCGTAAGCCCGGCAACGGTTCAAACGTATTTCGGCAGGGAGGTCGGCGTAATACGTTTCCACCTGATTCCACAAATCCAAGATAATCCGGTCCGCCTCCTCGCGCAAGGCATCCAATCCCGACTGGGAACGAGTCGTATTCAGTTTATAATTCTGTTGCTCCCGATAGGCTTCCTTGAAAATATCGTAATGCACGGTCACTTTCGCGATCGTAGGGTTATAAATAGGCGCGCCTCCGTGCGACACCCGTTCGCGTTCCCCCTCGATGAGACGTTCTCCCCAAACGAGAATGTGCTTCTCGCCGGTCAGCTCGGGCACGGCAAAATCTTCGGGGTCGAGCCCGTAAAACAATTTGTGTTCCTTACGCACCTCGTTACGCAACACCGCCAAATTAAGCACCTGTATGAAATGCGAGATGTACAACCGGGCCGTCTTCAAATGCGACTGATATTGTCGGTTGGCCTCGGCCTGAGCCGTATAGCAATACTGGAACTGCTCGACGGCACTTTTGAAACGTCTCAAAAGAACGCGGGCCTCGTTCAGCGTTTTATACGAAGCCGCCTGCTTGTCCACATCGCACTCGTGCTCCATCGCCACCGCTTTTTCGAGAGCGGCGAGGCGGGCTTTGTCTGTATTCGGTAACCGGCGGTAAGGCATTGTTTCTGAAAAATTTTAGTGATCTCGTTTTATCAATGAATTCGCCAAATCGTATAAGGGCTGCTTTGCCGCTTCGTCCACTCCGATTTGCCGCAAAGCCTCTATCGCCCGACGGCTGTATTCGTCGACCTGCCGCAGACACAAATCGCCTGCACCGACACGGTCGTACAACGCCGTCACAGCAGCTATCTTCTCGGAAGGATCGTATTCGGCTGCGCTCAACCAGCGGGACAACTCCTCGGCATCTTTCCCTTCGACCCGTTGCCGGGCATTGATGAGCATATACGTTTTCTTGTTATTCAGAATATCGCCTCCTATCTTTTTCCCGAAACGGGCAGGGTCGCCATACACGTCCAACCAATCGTCCTGCAACTGGAACGCCAGTCCCAAAGACTCGCCGAAACGGTAGATACAATCCGCATCCGTCTCGCTCGCTCCGCCTATAATCGCCCCTATCTTCAACGCTCCCCCCAATGGCTGTTTTCAAGCGAATCATCTCGATATATTCCGCCTCGGTCACATCGTCCCGACGCTCGAATTCCATATCGTATTGCTGACCCTCGCAAATTTCAAGAGCCGTTTTCAGGAACAACTCGACGACAGCCCCCGTGTGCGGAGCCTCTGTGCGGGCGATATAACGGAAAGCGATGATCTCCATAGCATCGCCCGAAAGTATGGCCGTATTCTCGTCCCACACCTTATGCACCGTGGGTTTACCCCGGCGCACGTCGGCTTTGTCCATCACATCGTCATGCAACAGCGTAAAGTTGTGAAACACTTCCAACCCCACCGCCGCATTCAATGCCCGACGATAATCGCCCGCAAACATCTCGCAAGCAAGCAACGTCAACAACGGCCTCACGCGCTTACCGCCCAACGACAACTCATAACGCACGGGAGCATACAATCCATCGGGTTCGGCGGCATATTCTATCTTCGAAAGTTCAGCTTCTATCGCATCGAAATATCTTTGCAGTTTTTCCATAAACTACTTGAAAATTTTTATGTTTTACATAGAACAGAGTTCAAAATTAACGATTTCCATCGAGCCGAGCAAACATAACTCACAATATAATACGAATAAAGTTCCGATACAAACTCGTTCCGCCACATACTTTATTGCCCTTTTTCCCGTTAATAAATCATCGGGAACCATTCTGCCGAAAGCAAAATTCAATCACGCGACTTTCTGCCGACCGGGAATTTTGGCTATCTTTGAAACCCGAAAACAATTATGACACATACATTTCGATATATAACGGTTCTTCTGGCGACTGTCACTACATGCTTCGCCGGGAGGGGACAAGAGGGGAAAAGCTCGTTCGACTTTCTCAATATCCCCACCTCTACCCACGCCTATACGTTGGGAGGAACCAATATATCCGTCATCGACGAAGATATAAACCTCGTCAATCAAAACCCGGCTCTGATGGGACCCGAATCGGATTTACAACTCGGGCTGAACTACATGAAATACGTCGGGGGAATCAATCTGGCAGGAGCCACTTTCGGAAAGGCGGCCGGAGAACGGGGAGCATGGGCGGCCGGCATACAATACTACGGGTACGGCAAAATGAAAAGTGCCGACGAAACCGGCGTGATCACCGGTGAATTTTCACCCAAAGACATCGTCTTCAACGGTATCTACGCCCACGACATCACCACGACCTTGCGGGGCGGAGCCCATGCCAAAGTCATCTACTCCTCTTACGAACAATACACCTCTTGGGCGCTTGCCGTCGATCTCGGCCTCAACTACTACAACGCCGACAACGACCTCTCGCTCTCGCTGGTAGCACGCAATCTGGGTGGACAAATCAAACGTTACAACGACACTTTCGAACGCATGCCGTTCGATTTGCAGATAGGCTATACGCAAAGCCTCGAACATGCGCCCATACGGGTGTCGGTCACCGCTCGTAACCTCACAAGGTGGAAACTTCCCTATCCCGCCATCGAAAGCAGCTCTTACACCGGGAGCGATGAAATCGTTGAAAAAAGCGGATTCGTGGACAACCTTTTCCGCCACCTCATTTTCGGCGTGGAGTTCCTGCCCACCGACCGCATTTACATAGGAGTGGGGTACAACTACAAAACCCGCACCGACATGCGCACCGCTCACCGTAACTTTCTCTCCGGATTCAGCATAGGTGGCGGAATCAAAGTCCGCATGTTCGGCATAGGTGTCGCCCTCGCACAACAACACACGGGAGCGACCACGCTCATGGTCAACCTCTCGACCAATCTTTTCGAATTCAAAAAATAAACGCTTATGAATAAACCTGAACCTCGGATAATCATCGCCGTCGACGGCTTCTCTTCGTGTGGGAAAAGTACGATGGCGAAAGCTCTTGCCCGGAACATAGGCTACATTTATATCGACAGTGGCGCGATGTACCGCGCCGTCACCCTCTACTGCCTCGACCACGGTCTCATCGACGGCGACACGGTCGATACCGATACGCTGAGGTCCCTCATGGACGACATTCAAATCGATTTCCGCCCCGATCCCGAAACGGGTATGACACACACATTCCTAAACGGAATCGACGTAGAGCGTGAAATTCGCTCCATGCGAGTATCCGACAAGGTAAGCCCCGTTAGTGCCATACCTTTCGTGCGCACGGCGATGGTCACCGCACAGCAAAAGATGGGCGGACGGAAAGGCATCGTCATGGACGGGCGCGATATAGGCACGACTGTATTCCCCCATGCCGAACTGAAAATATTCGTCACGGCCTCGGCGGAGACTCGGGCACAACGACGCGTCGACGAACTGAGGGCGAAAGGTATCGATGTCGATTTCGACGAAGTGGTCGCCAACATCAACAAACGCGACCACATTGACCAGACCCGTAAAGAAAGTCCTTTGCGCAAAGCCGACGATGCCATAGAACTCGACAATTCCCACATGACAATCGCCGAGCAGGACGCATGGCTCATGACCCGGTACAAAGAAACCGTCAAAAAACTTCGATAAACCACCCGCAAAGGTAGAAAGGAGACAGGTTATGGCACGCATAGAAATAGACGAACATTCGGGTTTCTGCTTCGGTGTAGTCACGGCTATCCGCAAGGCCGAAGAAGAACTCGACCGCACCGGACGACTCTACTGCCTCGGCGACATCGTACACAACAGCAACGAGGTGGAACGACTCAAAGCCAAAGGGCTCATCACCATAGACCACGAGCAACTCAAACAGTTGCACGACGTGAAAGTATTGCTGCGAGCCCACGGCGAACCTCCCGAAACCTACCGAATCGCCGCCGAGAACAACATCGAAATCATTGACGCCACCTGCCCTGTCGTGTTGCAACTGCAACGTAAAATCAAAACCGCATACGATTCCAACCCTCCCGGAGAGGCGCAAATCGTTATCTACGGCAAAACCGGACACGCCGAAGTCAACGGACTGGTGGGACAAACCCACGGCAAAGCCGTCGTCATCGAGGGAGACAAAGACCTCGACAAGATAGACCTCCGCAAAAAACTGTTGCTCTATTCCCAGACAACTAAGTCGGTAGAAGGTTTCCGCCACATCGTCGACGAGATAAAACAGCTGAAACCCGATGGACAATTCGAATCGTTCGACACCATCTGTCGGCAAGTCGCCAACCGCATTCCCAATATCAGGGAGTTTGCCCGCCGACACGACCTTATCCTGTTCGTTTGCGGGAAAAAGAGTTCCAACGGACGGGTGCTTTTCGGAGAATGCCTGCAAGTCAATCCCCAATCCCGACTCGTTTCCGACATCAGTGAAATAGACCCCACATGGCTCGAAGGAAAAGAGAGCATAGGTATCTGCGGAGCTACCTCCACCCCCCGCTGGCTCATGACCGAAGTCCAAGAATACATAACCCGGTTATTGGAAACGACCGGCTCTACCGCCACCCGATGACCGACCGTATTTCTGTGAATACCCAAAAGCAAGCATAATCCGGCTCAGCCCGGATAAGTTTACTCCGATACTTTATACAAAAATAGATTCTACCCCTGCCTTTCATTTTGGTAAATAGTTTATCAAAATGAAAGGCATTTGCGCTCCGAAAAAACAGACTATCGCAATAATAATTCAAAATATAATCATATCCA
>ENA-OURC01000741-OURC01000741.1-human-gut-metagenome-genome-assembly--contig:-NODE-741-length-10186-cov-3.74484_pt1 | contig 10186 bp, 9 predicted proteins | sample MGYA00243026_ERZ508738 | MGnify/ENA primary metagenome ERZ508738 (study PRJEB26277, sample SAMN04329806) | human gut metagenome | biome: human-associated habitat | host: Homo sapiens | place: USA...
TAGCATCTGCCGCACCTCGCTCGCCGTATCGGCACTTAGAATTATGCGGTATTGCCTAAAGCAACCAACAGCAAAAAACAAAACGGAGCAAGAAAATAAAAAGGAGCAAACGATTATGACTTACGAACGCCGCAATAAGGGCACCTGCTCGGTGATGACCAAAGTAGAACTGAACCCTGACCATACCATTGATTCTGTTGAGGTACTGGGGGGCTGCAACGGCAACCTGAAAGGCATCTGCCAGCTGCTGAAAGGCATGAAAGCTGAGGACGCCATTGAGCGCATGAAAGGCACCCTGTGCGGCTCCAAGCCCACCAGCTGCCCGGACCAGATCGCCATTACGCTGGAAGAGGCCCTGCAGAAGCTGTAAGCCCTGAATATTATTTGTAAGGAAGCGCCGATATGGATTGTTTTAACTACCCGCTGGATACCGAAACGCTGCTGCGCAAAAAGCGCCGCCTGCGCAAGGAACTGCTGGCCCAAAACCCGCACCCGCTGCAAAAACGCATCGCCATCCTGGGGGGTTCCACCACCAATGAGGTGGCAGACCAGCTGGGCCTGTTTTTGCTGCAATACGGCATTCAGGCGGAGTTCTACCAGAGCGAGTATGGCCAATATTGGCAGGACGCCATGTTCGGCACGCCGGAGCTGGATGGGTTCCACCCCGATGTCATTTATATCCACACCAACTGGCGCAACATCATCAATTTCCCCACAACGGCCACCCCGCAGGCGGAAATTGACGCCATGCTGAATGCCGAGTACAGCCGCTTTGAGCAGATGTGGCAGGCGCTGGAAGCCAAATTCCACTGCCCCGTCATCCAGAATAACTTTGACCGCCCCAACTACCGCCTGATGGGCAACCGCGATATCTGGGACCCGCATGGCCGTTCCAACTATCTCAGCCGCCTGAACCAGCGCTTTTACGCCTATGCCGCCGCGCATGAGGATTTTTATATCAATGATATTGACTATCTCAGCGCAGATTACGGCCTGACTGCCTGGGGGGATGCGTTCTTCTGGCATATGTACAAGTACGCCATGTGCCTGGATGCAATCCCGTCTTTGGCAAACAGCGTGGCAAACATCATCAAATCCCTGTATGGCCGCAACAAAAAAGCCCTGGTGCTGGATCTGGATAACACTCTCTGGGGCGGCATTGTGGGCGATGACGGTGTGGACGGCATTGCCATTGGCCCCGAAGTGCCGGAAGGCCAGGTGTACGCCGAGTTCCAGAGCTACTGCAAAGCCCTGCAGACCATCGGCGTGGTGCTGGCGGTGGATTCCAAAAATGACGAAGCCAACGCCCTGGCCGGCCTGAACCACCCGGACAGCGTGCTGCACCCGGATGATTTTGTCTGCATCAAGGCCAACTGGGATCCCAAAGATCAGAACCTGAAAGCCATCGCCGCAGAGCTCAGCCTTGGCGCCGACAGCTTTGTGTTTGCTGATGACAACCCGGCGGAGCGTGCCATTGTGGCCGCCCAGCTGCCCGGCGTGGCCACCCCGGTGCTGGATGGTGCCGAAAACTACATCAAGATGCTGGACCACGGCGGGTACTTTGAAACGACGATCCTTTCCGGCGACGACCTGAAAAAGACCGCGCAGTACCATGCCCGCGCCCAGGCCGCCCAGGCCCAGGCAGCTTTTGCCGATTACGGCCAGTATCTGGACAGCCTGGAAATGACGGCAACCATCCGCCCCTTTGAGGCGGTGTATATGCAGCGCATTGCTCAGCTGACCAACAAGAGCAACCAGTTCAACCTGACCACTCTGCGCTGCACTGAGGATGACATCCGTTCCATGGCAGAAAAGCCGGACTGGATCACCCTGTACGGCAAGCTGGTGGATAAATTTGCGGATAACGGCGTTGTTACCGTTGTGGCAGGGCAGGCCCAGGGCCAAACGCTCTGCCTGCGCCTGTGGCTGATGAGCTGCCGTGTGCTCAAGCGCGGCATGGAAGACGCCATGATGGACACCCTTGCTGCCAAAGCTGCCGCTGCAGGGTATACTGCGCTGGAAGGCTATTATTACCCCACCGCCAAAAACGCTATGGTGCGGGAATTTTATGCTGGGTACGGCTTTGAAAAAACGGCCGAGGATGCCGATGGCAACACCACCTGGCGCCTGGACCTTGCCGCTTACAATCCCCGCTGCCCCCATATAAAAATTGAAACCTGAGCCGCGGCGCATACCGCACGGCAGATGGCAAACGTAAAGGAAGCTACATGCCCCATACAACCCCAAAACCCAGCCGCATTCCCGGCCCGCTGCACAAGGCGGGCCTGTTTGTGTTGTTTGCGGCCATCACGGCGGCGCTCTGCCTGCTGCTGAACTTTTTGCTGGTGGATGACCTGCACGCCTATTCCCGTGTGACGCTGGGGGAGTATTACGCCCAAGCGGATGCGGTGGATACGGTGTTTGTGGGTTCCTCCCACAGCTACCGCAGCTTTGACCCGGATACCATTGACCCCATTCTGGGCAGCCACAGCTTTAACCTTGGCACCAGCCAGCAGCAGCCGGATGGCTCCTATTGGCTTATTCGGGAAGCTGCCGCCAACAGCCCGCTGAAAACCGTCTATCTGGAAACCTTCTATACCGGCTATAATCAGCAAAAATCCAGCAATGTTCCGCTGGCCTGCTACCTGATCACCGATTACATGCGCGCGTCCTCGCCCTACCGTTACCAGTATCTGTGGGAGATGGGCGGTGCTGCGGCATTTGCGGATCTGGTGTTCCCGGCGCGCCATGCTATTGCTGACCCCGGTGAGCTGCCGGCCCTTTGGCGCGGCAAGCTGACCGGCGGCTATAACGCGGGGAACTATGACTGGGTCACCTACCCGGACGAGGGCGAAGCCTACCGGGACCGCGGTTTTGTCTATACCGAGGGCACCAGCATCTGGGGGTTCGGCACCCTGATGCACGTGGATGCCAGCGCGCCAATCTCACCGTTTGGCCGGGCGAACCTGACCCGCATTGCCGAGTTCTGCAAAAAGCAGAACATCCGCCTGGTGCTGGTCACCGCCCCGCTGCCCAGCGCTTATGTGCAGGATACCCAGAACTACCAGGCCTATGTGGATGCCATGCGCAGCTTTGCCGCGGCCAACGGCACCCAGTATTGGGATTTTTCGCTCTTTAAGGATACCGACCTGCTGCCCATTGGCTTTGACGATTTTTCAGATATGCACCACCTGAACGGGCAGGGGGCAGAAACGTTCAGCAAGGCGTTCGCCACGGTGGCCGCCCGCAGTGCTGCGGGCGAGGATGTAAGCAGCCTGTTCTATGATACGGTTGCCGAAAAATTGGCCACATCGCCGGACAGCACCGTGCAGCAGGGGGAGGGCAACTGATGTTTTCTGTTACATCCCTTGGCTTTTTGCCGTTTATGGCGCTGTTTGTCTGCCTGTGGTACCGCGTGCCCCAGCCTTCCCGCTGGAAGCTGGTTCTGGCAGCCAACGCAGTGTTCTGCCTTTCCATTGATATCGGCGCGTTTTTTGCGGTAGCCCTTGCCACGGCAGTGGTGTGGCAGGCCGCGCAGCATGCGCAGCCAGAGCAGCCCAGCCGCCGCGGGTGGCTGGCACTGGGGCTGGCCGCAGCCCTGCTGCCGCTGCTGGTGCTCAAATACAGCGGCATGCTGGTGCCGGGCCTGCGGGATTTGTATAAGCCCTTTGGCCTTGCGTATTACAGCTTGCAGCTGGCGGGCTACCTGCTGGATGTGTGGCATGGCCGCACGGCACCCACGCCCAGCTATGCACGGCTGTGGTGCTATGCGGGCTTTTTCCTCTCGCTCACCCAGGGGCCGTTCAACCGCTATAATACCCTGATGCCCCAGCTGGAAGCCGCCCCCAAAACGTTTGAAACCCAGCGTTTGGTCAGCGGTTTGCAGCGCAGTGCGTGGGGGTATTTCAAAAAGTTTGCCATTGCGGACCGTGCGGCCATTGTGGTCAGCGCCGCCTTTGCGGACCCGGCGTCCTTTGACCGCAGTCAGCTGATTTTTGCCACGGTTATGTATTCGTTCCAGCTGTATGCCGATTTTTCCGGCTACACGGATATTGTGCTGGGCATGGGCGAGATCCTGGGCCTGCACCTGCCGGAAAACTTCCGCCAGCCGTTTTTTTCTGCCAGCGTCAAGGAGCTGTGGGCCCGGTGGCATATCAGCCTTTCGCATTGGTTCCGGGATTATGTGTATATCCCACTGGGCGGCAACCGCAAGGGCATTGCCCGGCGGGATGCCAACCTGCTGCTGACCTTTTTGGTCAGTGGGCTGTGGCACGGCGCCAACTGGACCTTCCTTGTCTGGGGTGGGCTGCACGGCCTGTGCCAGGTGGCGGAGGACCACATGCCCGCTCCGCTGCGCAAGCGCAAATCTCTGCCGCTGCGCATCGTGGGCGTGCCGCTGACATTTGCCATCTTTGTTACAACCTTTACAATCTTCCGCACCAGCAGTTTGGGCAATGCGGCGGCATACTTTGCCGGTATCCTGCATAACCCCGGGCACGAGGTGTTTGCCCAGTACTGGCTGCTAGGCCTGACCAGCAAGCTGGAACTGCTCTTGCTGTTGTTGGGCATTGCGTTGCTGGTGCTGGTGGATGTGCTGCATGAATGCGGCCTGCACCTGCGCGCCTGGGTCAACGCCGCGCCGCGCCCGGTGCGCTGGGCTGTGTACGAATTTGCCATTTTTGCCTTTTTGCTGATGGCAAGCTTTTATTCCAATACGGGCTTTTTGTATGCCCGGTTCTGAAAAGCAACAGCCCCGGGCAGTACCCATAAAAGGTGCCGCCTGGGGCTGTTTTTGTCTGTGTGGAAAATATAAAAAGGGGACAAAGCTTTACCAAAAGCTGCTTATTCCTCGCCCTCAAATTTCATGCCCCAGGCCATGCGGATATCATACATCAGTTGGGTCAGGGCAATGCTTTGCTGCGGGGTATAAATGCTGCTGTAGTGCCTGCCAGTGGCAGCACAACGGCTTACTTCCCGAATCTGGTATTCAAAACCGTTCACATCAAAGGGAAAATCCAGTTCCTGCGGTGGCTGGCCGTCCAGTTCCAGCGTCATATGTTCGGCGTACTGGAAGTCCGGCAGGGTAATGCGGCCCTTGGTGCCCACAATGCAGGCCATGCGGGTAAGGCGCTGGCCGATGGTTTGCACCGATTCCGCCGTGCAGCCGCTGGGGTAGGCAAGCCGCAGTTTGCTGTATTCATCGGTGCCGTATTCTGTCAGGCGCAGCTCTTCTGTCTGCACGTTCTGGGGCTGCCGGCCGGTGACCATCTGCAAAACCCCCAGGTCAAAACTGCAAATATCCAGCAAAGCGCCACCGCCCAAAGCAGAGTTGAATTTGCGCTCGCGGCGGGCGCCTTCAGTGGTAAAACCGTATTGGCAGGTGATGGTTTGCAGCGTACCGATCACCCCATCCGCCAGCATCTGCTGCAATTTGGCATACAGCGGCAAAAAGCGAATCCAGAATGCTTCCATGATAAAAAGCTGCTTTTTTTCCGCCAGGGCATACAGCTCTTTGGCCTGCTCTGCATTGATGGTGAACGGCTTTTCGCACAGAACATGCTTGCCATGCTCCAGGCAGAGCTTGCAGTTTTCGTAATGCAGGGCGTTGGGCGTAGCAATGTAGATGGCATCTACGGCGGGATCGGCGGCAAGCTCTTCATAGCTGGCGTACCAGTGCGGGATGTTGTACTGCGCCGCAAAGGCTTTTGCACTTTCGGCCCGGCGGGAGCCGACTGCGGCAAGCCGCTCGCCCTCGGCAGCCATCGCATTGACTGTTGTGGCAAATTTGTTGGCAATGGTGCCGGTAGCTAAAATTCCCCAATTCATAAAATTACCTCCCATTAACAAGGGTCCTTTGTGCACATCGTACCACAAGCAGGAAATTGCGGCAAGGAAACACGCGCAAAACAGCAAGAAAAAACAGACCCGGCAGGGGAACAGCAAAATCCGTTCCATCATGCCGGGTCTGAACTTATTATGGGAACAGAACAGGAAAATGCGGCACTGCCTTACGGGCGTACCTTGAACTCCTGCTCACAGTAAACGCAGCGGTAGCGTCCGCTGGGGGTCAGGGCAAAGATGTGGTCGCAGCCGGTCTCCAGGGAGGTAATGCAGCGGGGGTTGGTGCACTTGATCACGTTCACCAGGCGATTGGGCTGGTCCGGGCGCACCTTGCGGGCTACATGACCGTTCTCAATAAAGGTCAGGCTGATCTGCGGGTCCACATAACCCAGCACATCAAAATTCAAGCCGGAAATATCGCCCTCGATTTTAATAATATCCTTTTTGCCGCTTTTCTGGCTGCGCACGTTCTGCAGCAGGGCCACGCTGGCTTCGCTCAGCTTTTCCAGCTCCAGCAGGTGATACAGCGAAAGCCCGGTCCCGGCGGTAATGTGGTCAATGACCACGCCGTTCATGATTTCATCAATATTCAGCATTCAAAAGCAACCTCCCCGGTTTTGGGGTCTTTCAGCCCCAGCAGCGTCATAATCAAAGCCATGCGCACATACACGCCGTTCTGTGCCTGCTCAAAGTAGGCGGCGCGCGGGTCATCGTCCACATCCAGCGTAATTTCGTTCACACGCGGCAGGGGATGCAGCACCGCCATGTCCGCCGGGGCAAGGTTCAGCTTTTCGGCGGTCAGGATGTAGCTGTCACGCAGGCGGATGTAATCTTCCTCATTGAAAAAGCGCTCGCGCTGCACACGGGTCGTGTACAAAATATCGAGGTCCGGCAGAGCACCTTCCAGGTTGCGGGTCTCAATGTAGGGGATGCCGCGGGGCTCCAGTACTTCATTGATGATGTAATCCGGCACGCGCAGTTCTTCGGGGCTGATCAGGACAAACTTTACGTTGTCATAGCGGGCCAGGCTCTTGATGAGGGAATGTACCGTGCGGCCAAACTTCAGGTCGCCGCAGAAACCAATGGTCAGGTTGTCCAAACGGCCCTTGCGGCGGCGGATGGTCATCATGTCCAACAGGGTCTGGGTGGGGTGGCTGTGGCCGCCGTCACCGGCATTGATCACCGGGATCTTGCTGTAAAGGGAAGCGCGCAGCGGGGCCCCCTCTTTGGGGTGGCGCATGGCGGCAATATCCGCATAGCAGCTGATAATGCGGATGGTATCCGCAACGGTTTCACCCTTGGAAGCACTGGAAACACCGGCATCAGGGAAACCCAACACCTTGCCGCCCAAACGCAGCATCGCCGATTCAAACGAAAGGCGGGTGCGGGTGGAAGGCTCATAGAACAGTGTGGCCAGGCGCTTGTGGTCAGCTACATCCTGGTATGCTTCGGGGTCATCATGGATGCGGTCCGCAAGGTCCAGCAGCTTTTGGGTTTCTTCCTTTGTAAAGTCAAGGGGATCAATCAAATGTCTCATCAACAGCCATCCTTTCCTTATGGTGTATCTGAAAACAAAGAAAATGACGGATATTTTGCAAACACAAGCAGGATGTAAGGCAAAGAGCCACCGGAATCCTTTGTGGATTCCAAGGCTTTTTAACGCAAAATCTCGCTGTGTTTGTAGAAATAAACGATATTTTCGACTTTTCAGATACACCGTGGTCAAACGGTGCCATGCGCGGGGCAGGCACACGTTCGGGAAATACGTTCAAACTGGCAGTGCGGCAAAGCTGGCCGCAAACCTGGCTTATTATATCATACCTGCCCGGCAAATAAAACCCATTAACCCCCAAAAATGTCCGCTTTTTTTGAGGCAATTTTACAAAAGCGGTCAAAATGCGCGGCAAAGCCGGTGCAGCCTTTACCGGACCTTTACATCCTGGTGGCTCAACAGCAGCTGGACCGCAAGCAAAATCAGCGCCAGCCAGCCAACACAGGCCAAAGCGAAGCCTAGGTAGCTGTCCGCCAGCATATCACTGCTCTGGTTAGCGTTCATGCCGCGCTGCATCAGGCAATAGGGCCAGGCGTACCAGTAGCCCCGGCTGGCCAGCAGCATGCCGGAAACACCCCCGGCCAGCCCCAAAAACACCGGCAAGGCAAAGCTGCGGATCACCATGGAAAATAGCAGCTGCGCCGCCACCACGGCCAGCCCGCCCAGTACACTGCGCACCAGGTAAAAGATGGTAATGGCCGGCGGGGGCGCTGTGAACCCGGCGAACACCCGGCCGCAGAACCAGTACAATACAAACACAAATGCCTGAGTCAGCAGTACCAGCTTTGTCACCACAAGCAACTTGGCAAGGAACAGGTAAAAGGGCGGCACCGGCTCCGCCATAATCAGGTTCCAGTTGTGGCCTATGTGCTCCAGCCGCCACAGGTACGCCGCGTATACCGCCACCATGCAGGGAAAGAAAAACAGCGAGTAAAATAGTGTGTGCTGGGTCCACAGACTGTACCAGCCGTCCCGCAAAATTTCAAGGTTTTGCAGGTAGTTGAAGGTTCCGTACCCGGCGGAAATGATGGGCAGAATAAAAAACATAAACCAGATGGGCGAAGCGTGCAGTTTGCGGTTTTCTGCACGGATACAACGCAGCAGCATGGGTCACACCTCCTTGTTCCGCATGGCATACCACGCGGCAAAAAACAAAATACCGGCCAAAACCACCGTGGCAACCAGCAGCGGCCACTGGAACGGCACAATCATGTAGGTGACTACTTTGCTGGCCTGGTCCCAGTCTGCAATCCGGTAGGTGTTCAGAGGGATAAAATACCCCCACGGCACAAAATAGCCGACCCATGCCGGCATAAAGGCACTGAACAGTCCCAGCAGCGTGCCAAGAATGCCCACACACAAAGCGGGCAGGGGATTGGCCAGCAGCACTGTCAAAAGCAGCTCAGAGAAAAAAATCATGCAGTCCACGGCAAAGGTGCAGCCCCAGAGATAGGCAGCCTGGCCTGCGGCGGGGTAGGGCTGCGTGTAATGCTGCAAGTGCCCGATCGCGGGGCGCCCGCAGCTTCCAGCGTGACGATCAAAAAGATCTCCGCCAGCCCCAGCGCTGCCTTTGCGGCAAACAGGCTGCGGCGGCTTTGCAGGGTATACAGCAGTTTGGGCGTACAGCCTTTGACTTCCACATCCCAAAGCCTGCTTGCCAGAATCGCCATGGCCAACGGCATTAAAATGGTATTGATGATGGGCAGGCTGTAAAACAGGGCACTATAAGCGGATGCCAGCTCGTCAGCACCGGTCGGCGCAGCGGACTGGCACCAAAGCAGCGCCATGACCGGCACCAGCAGGCAGACAATCAGATCATGCCGGCGGCGGGCCTTTTGCAGCTCGGCGCGGATGCTTGTGTACATGTCAGCCCACCTCCTTGCCGGTTTGCGTGTTGGTCAGGCTCAGGAAAATTTCTTCCAGATTCTTGGTCTGCCGCTCCACGCCAACCACCCCGGCCCCCTCGGCGGCAAGATCCTGCACCAGCGCGGCCAGGCGGGCATCCTCCATGGTGGGCAGCAGGCAGCCGTTGTCCGCAGGCTGCGGGGTCAGGCCGTAGCGGCGCAGCACGGCGGCCCCGCGGTCCGGAGCCAGCAGGCGCAGAACAACATTGCCGCGGCTGTGGCGCTGCAATTCCGCCAGCGGGCCTTCAAACAGCAGCTGGCCGTGGTTGATGATGCCCACCTGGCTCACAATCTGCTCCATCTCGCCCAGCAAATGGCTGGAAATCAGCACCGTGGCACCGCAGGCATCTGGCATATCGTGGATCAAAGCACGCATTTCCTGGATGCCAGCCGGGTCAAGACCGTTGGTGGGTTCATCCAGGATCAGCAGCCTGGGGCTGCCCAGCAGAGCCATGGCAATGCCCAGGCGCTGTTTCATGCCAAGGGAATACTGCCCCACCTTGCGCTTTCGGTCTGCCTGCAGGTGTACAATTTCCAGCACGCGGTCGATGTCTTTGTAGGGCACGCCTTTCAGGTCGGCTACAATTTCAAGGTTTTCCTGCGCAGTAAGGTGCAGGTAGCCGGATGGCGACTCAATCAAACTGCCGGTCTGGCGCAGCAGCGCCAGCCGGGTACGCTCCGTCAATGTGCGGCCCAGCAGAGCCACGCTGCCCGCCGTGGGGTGAACCAGCCCCAGCAGCATTTTCATGCTGGTAGATTTACCCGCGCCATTTGGCCCAATAAAACCATACACACACCCCTGCGGAACATGCAGGTCCAGATTGTGAACCACGGTGCGGCCACCATAGGTTTTGCACAGCCGTTTTGTTTCAATTACATATTGCATGGC
>ENA-OURC01000745-OURC01000745.1-human-gut-metagenome-genome-assembly--contig:-NODE-745-length-10181-cov-3.91971_pt1 | contig 10181 bp, 9 predicted proteins | sample MGYA00243026_ERZ508738 | MGnify/ENA primary metagenome ERZ508738 (study PRJEB26277, sample SAMN04329806) | human gut metagenome | biome: human-associated habitat | host: Homo sapiens | place: USA...
AGCACACCTCATAAATTTTGAATTCATGTGCCTAGCAATATAACTATTCTTTTCCGAACTTGTGCTTAAAAAGAAAGGATGTGGAGAATGAATAAACCAATAAGCAATCAAAAGACAAAAAGTTTTAGAGTAGGTCTCTATATGAGGCTATCTAGGGAAGATGGTGATAAAGAAGAAAGTTCTAGTGTAACAAATCAAAGAGAAATGTTAAAAAGGTATGTATCTGAACAAGAAAACTTTTTTATTGTAAAAGAGTATGTAGATGATGGATATACAGGAACAAATTTTGATAGACCGGGTTTCAAGCAAATGATAGAAGATATTGAGGCAGGAATAATTGATACTGTTATTACAAAAGATTTATCAAGACTTGGAAGAGAAAGATTAGGTGTAGGACATTATACGGAAATATATTTTCCAGAGCATAATGTAAGATATATTGCGCTTCTTGATAATATTGATACCTATTTTGATGCAGGAATGAACGACATGGCACCTTTTAAAGGTGTAATAAATGACATGTATGTAAGAGATATTTCTAAAAAAATACGAAGTTCTTTAATTGAAAGAAAAAAGGCTGGGAATTTTTTAGGAGTAACAGCACCATATGGATATCAAAAAGATCCGAATAATAAATTTCATTTAATAATAGACGAAAAAGAAGCGGAAGTTGTAAAAAGAGTATTTAGATTATATCTTGAAGGAAATGGTCTAACAAGGATTGCACAAATATTAACAAAGGATGGAATTCCAGTTCCTGGTGAATCAAGAAATATTGGTAAAACAAGAAGAACTGCACTATATAGTTCTTGGAAGCAAACAACTATTAGAAGAATATTAGATAATAGAGTATATTTAGGAGAACTTGTACAATTTAAAAGAAGAAAAATAAATTATAAATCTAAAAGAAGAATAACTGTACCAGAAGAAGAAAGATATATTTGCAGGGGAACACATGAAGCCATTATTGATGAAGAAAGTTTTAACGCAGTACAAAACATATTAAAAAAGAACAAATCTTTTAAAGGTTCAAAACATGATTATTTATTCAAAGGTTTATTATTCTGTAGTGAATGTGGTGCAAGATTAAATGTGACATATTCAAATTATGCATTAAAAAGGTACGGAGAATATAGATATACAACTATTTGTTATAGTTATTCAAGATTATATAGTGATATTTGTACAAGACATTCGAACAGCATACCAGAGCTTGAAGAAGTTTTAATAAAGCACATAAAAGAAGTTTGCAGTAGATATATTAATGAAAATTTGCAAGATGAGTTAATAAGTATGGCTAAAAAACAAAAACAGTTTGAACTAAAACAAATAACCAATGAAAAAAAATTAGAAACATTAGAACAAAAAATATCAGATATTGGATTATATATTAAAAACCTATATATGGACAAAGTAAAAGGCGTAGTAAGCGAAAATGATTATGTATCTTTAGTAGCAGATTTTACGAAAGATAGAGATAACTTAATAAAAGAAAAAGAAGAGCTAATAAAGATTATAAATAATCAAAAACTACAAATTGATGAAACTGCTAAAATAGAAAAACTTGCAAAAGAATTTTTATCATTAGAAAAGCCTACAAAGCAATTACTAAATGAATTGATAGAAAAAATAACAATATCTGAAAATAAAGAAATAAATATTTATTTTAAATTTAATGAATTAAATGAAATGAAAGAAATAAAAAAGAAAATAGCATAAATAAAAATAAAGTAGCTAGTAGATAGTGTTTAAATATATTTTTAACACACATATCGCTAGCTACTTCATATTTGAATTTATTAAGTGCTTCTCTTGCTTCTGGAACTACAGATCTATTACTGTTATTTGTCATGTTTTTCACCTCCTAGAATGTGTTTACTTATTTTAATAAAAAAACATTTTGTTTTTTCAATATATATATTGCTCAATAAATAAAAAAATAAACTGGTAATTTTTGTTGAATTTTATTGTAAATAAATATTGATTAATGATATAATACTAAAATTATAAACAAAGGAAGTGGTAGACAAAATGTATAAATTAATTGCAGTAGATTTAGATGGAACTCTTCTAAATTCGTATAGTCAAGTTTCAGAAAAAAACAAACAAGCAATAAAAAATGCAAAAAATAAGGGGATAGAAGTTGTACTGTGTTCTGGTAGAGGATTTGCATCTGTAAAAAGTATTGCAAATGAAACAGAAGCAAATAACTATGCTGTTTGCGGAAATGGAGCATTGGTTTATAACATAAAAAATCAAAAAATAATGTATAATAATTTTATAGAAAAAGAAAAAGTATTACAAATAATACAAATATGCGAAGAAAACAGTATATATTATAGTATATGTACAACTCAAAATATTATAGCAAAATCTTTAAACTATAATGTGCTTTTTTATCATCAAGAAAACGAAAAAAAACCAGATGATCAAAAAACAAATATTAATGTAGTACAAGATATTTATAAGTATATAAAAGATAGGGAGAAAGAAGACTATTTAAAAATAAGCATTTGCGATGAACATAATGTAATATTTAATGGAATAATAAGAAAACTTAGAACAATAAATAAAATTGATGTTTTAGATGTTGCGCACATGTCAAAAAAAATTATAAAAACACGGAACAGAAGAAACGGAAATAAACTATTATTATACAGAAATAACGAATCAAAATGTAAACAAATGGCAAGCGTTGGAGCATTTAATTAAAGAATTAAACATAAAAACAGAGGAAACTATAGCAATAGGAGACAATGTAAATGATATACAAATGATAAAAAATGCAGGACTAGGAATAGCAATGGATAATAGTGCTGACTATATAAAACAATATGCAGACTATATAACCACAGATAATAACCTAGATGGTGTTGCAGAAGCAATAAATAAATATATTGAATAAAAAAAATAAAAATGCACTAAACTATTAAAAGAGAGGTGCATTTTTTATGAAAGAAGATAAAGATAAAATAATTAAAGAAGACACAACAAAATATGGAGAATTTGTTTCATCATATTTTGAATGGATAACGCCAGATGAGCAAAAACAAAAAGCAAAAGAGTTAGAACAACTAGGCAAAAAAGATAAAAAAACTATTGACAACAAAAAAAAAGGTAGTATAATATAAATATAGGTCAAAGAAAGTCAAAGTCAAAAGGAGGCGATGAGGTGCGAATAGCAGATATGATAGAAGAATTTATAAAAGACTTATTTGAAGAAGAAAATTATATAGAAATACAAAGAAATGACCTGGCTGAGCATTTTAACTGTGTTCCATCTCAGATAAATTATGTAATTGCAACAAGGTTTAAACCTTCTCAGGGTTATTATGTAGAAAGTAAAAGAGGAGGAGGAGGATATATAGGCATAAAAAAAATAAATATAACAAAAAGCAATTCGCTTATGCATACAATAACAAGCATAGGTGATAGTTTAACAGCACAAGAGGTGGATATATTTATAAGCAACTTATTATCTTATAAAATGATAGAAACTAAAGAAGCAAAGCTTTTAAAGGTGGCAACAAGTGATAATGTATTAAATGTGCCACAAAATATAAAAGACAATTTAAGAGCGCGAATATTTAAAAATATGTTATTAAATTTAATTAATGATTAGGAGGTAGATAATATGTTATGTCAAAATTGTGGAAAAAATGAAGTGAACTTTAAATACACACAAGTAGTAAATGGGGTAAAAAAAGAAATGGCTTTATGTGAAAAATGTGCAAAAGAATTAGGCTTAGAGAACATGGATTTTAATATTCCAATAAATTTTTCTAGCTTTTTAGGAGATTTCTTTGGAGATTATGATGAGAATTTTTTGCCAAGCTTTACACAAAGTAATGCACTAAAATGCACAAACTGTGGAATGACATATGACGAATTCGTTGATAAAGGAAAGTTTGGATGTGAAAATTGCTATAATGTATTTGAAAACAGAATTGATCCTGTTTTAAAAAATATACATGGATGCAATCAACATGTAGGAAGAAATAGCAAATTTATAAATAAGGCTAGTGAAAACCATATTAAAACCGAGGAAAATACAATGCAAAATGATGAACAACATAGTAAACTAAAAAAACTTAATGAAGATTTAAAACAAGCAATAAAAGAAGAAAAATACGAGGAAGCTGCTAAGATAAGAGACGAAATAAAAAAGATAAATGATAAATAGAGGAGGAGAGGCTTATGATAAATTGGTATTTACAAAATGGAAAAGATTCAGATGTAGTTATTAGTTCAAGAATTAGACTTGCAAGGAATTTAGCAGATTTTCCATTTAAGGAAAAAGCAAAAACAAAAGATTTAGAGCAAGTGTTAAAAACTATAAAAGAAATAACGCCAAGCATAGGTTATGACATAAAATATATAGAATTAAAAAATATAGATGATGTTACCAAAATAAGTTTAATAGAGAAACATTTAATAAGTCCTGAATTTGCCTCAAATGAAAATGGTGCAATATTAATAAATGAAGAAGAAAATATTTGCATTATGATAAATGAGGAAGATCATATAAGAATACAAGTATTTGCTTCAGGGCAAGAATTAGAAAATTTATTGAATTTAGCAATAGAATTAGACGAAAAAATAGATGGACTAGTAAAATATGCTGTGAACAAGAAGTATGGCTATTTGACATCATGCCCTACAAATGTTGGGACAGGTTTAAGAGCGTCTGTTATGGTACATTTACCAGCATTAACCTTAACAGGTAATATAAGTAAAGTATTAAATGTGATAAATAATTTTGGAATGAATATTAGAGGAATATATGGAGAAGGAACTCAAAGCCAAGGAAATATATACCAAATATCTAATAATCAATCATTAGGTTTAACAGAGAAGGAAATTATTAAAAACATAAAAACAATAACAGAAAAAGTAATAGAACAAGAAAGACTTGCAAGAAAGTATTTAGCAAAAAGACAAATAGACTTAGAAGACAAAGTATACAGAGCGTATGGAATATTAACAAATGCTAAAAAAGTATCTTCAGAAGAATGTAGAAAATTACTATCTGACATAAAATTAGGAACAGATTTAGGAATTATAAGAGAACTAAATGATGCAAAAGTAAGCAAATTAGAGTTATATACAAAACCTGGAAATTTACAAAAATATTTGGGAAAAAAGTTAGATGCATATGAAAGAGATATACAAAGAGCAAAAGTTATAAAGCAAATAATAAATAGTTAAAAATATATAATGAAAGGAAGGTGTCTAAAATGACATATAAATTTACAAATAGAGCAGAAAAAGCATTGGAAATAGCAAATGAGTTAGCAATAGAATTAAATCACAACTATATTGGAACAGAGCATTTACTATATGGGTTAGTAAATGAAGGAACTGGAGTTGCAAGTAAAGTGCTAGAAATGCAAGGCGTAACTTCTGAAAAAGTATTAGAAGAAATAGAAATGCTTATTGGAAGAGGAAATGAAGAACAGGAAAAAACAGAAACAGTTGGATTTACACCAAGAACTAAAAGAGTTATAGAAAATGCATTTAGAGAAGCAAAAAGATTAGATTCGGAATATATAGGAACAGAACATTTATTGATAGGAATAATGAAAGAGGGAGACAGTGTAGCAGTAAGAATAATGTTAGACTTAAATGTAAACCCTCAAAAATTATACAATGAAATAGTGAAGTTAGTGAATGAAGACGAAAACAGCAGCATAAATTCAACACAAACAAATAATAAAAATTTGGGAAGCTATAACCAAACACCAACATTAAACCAATTTGGTACTGACTTGACAAAGCAAGCAATAGAGGGAAAACTAGATCCTGTAATAGGAAGAGCAGATGAAATACAAAGAGTTATACAAATTTTATCAAGAAGAACAAAAAATAATCCATGTTTAATAGGAGAGCCAGGTGTTGGTAAAACAGCAGTAGTGGAAGGATTGGCAGAAAAAATAATAGCAGGAGATGTACCAGAAACTTTAAAAAATAAAAGAGTTGTAAGTGTAGATATATCTAGCATGGTAGCGGGTGCTAAGTACAGAGGAGACTTTGAAGAAAGAATAAAAAAATGTTTATCAGAAGTTAGAAAAGTTGGAGACGTAATATTATTTATAGATGAAATTCATACAATAGTAGGTGCTGGTTCAGCAGAAGGAGCAGTAGATGCAGCTAATATTTTAAAACCATTGCTAGCAAGAGGAGAAGTACAGGTAATAGGTGCTACTACACTAAATGAATATAGAAAATATATAGAAAAAGATGCTGCGTTGGAAAGAAGGTTTAGCCCAGTAAATGTTGGAGAGCCAACTCCTGATGAAACAATAGAAATACTAGAAGGAATAAGAGACAAATATGAGGCACATCACAATGTTAAAATAACAAAAGAAGCAATAGACTCTGCAGTTAAACTATCTGTTAGATATATTAATGATAGATTTTTGCCAGATAAAGCAATAGATTTAATAGATGAAGCTGCATCAAGAGTAAAGATGAGGAATTATACAAAGCCAGAAGGTATAAAAAAGCTAGAAGACAAAGTTGCAAGTATTGACAAAGAAAAAGAAGAAGCGGTAAGAGTTCAAGATTTTGAGAAGGCAGCAAGCTTAAGAGATAAAGAGAGCGAAGCAAAAAAGAAATTAGAAAAAGAAAAACAAAAATGGGAAGACAAAAATACGAAGAGTGTTTCTGAATTAACAGAAGAAGACATCGCAGAAGTAATATCAAGCTGGACAGGAATACCTGTTAAAAAATTAACACAAGATGAAAATGAAAAATTAAAAAATCTTGAAAAAACGTTGCATGAGAGAGTTATTGGTCAAAACGAAGCTGTAGAGGCAGTTGCAAAAGCAATAAGAAGAGGAAGAGTTGGTTTAAAAGACCCTAATAGACCAATAGGTTCATTCTTATTTTTAGGCCCAACAGGTGTTGGTAAAACAGAACTTTCAAAGGCATTAGCAGAGGCATTGTTTGGCAATGAAAATGCAATGATAAGAATAGATATGTCAGAATATATGGAGCCACATTCTGTATCTAAACTAATTGGTTCGCCTCCAGGATATGTAGGATTTGATGAAGGTGGACAATTAACTGAAAAAATAAGGAGAAAACCATATTCGGTAATATTGCTAGACGAAATAGAAAAGGCACACCCAGATGTAATGAATATGCTATTGCAAATACTAGATGATGGACGTTTAACTGATGCTCAAGGAAGAACAGTAAACTTTAAAAACACTGTAATTATAATGACATCTAATATAGGAGCAAGGTTAATTACAGATAAAACAACATTGGGATTTGCAAGCGAAGGCAATAAAAAAGATGAAACACAAAAAGAGTATGAAACAATAAAGAAAGATGTAATGGGAGAATTGAAAAAACAATTTAGACCAGAATTTATAAACCGTATTGATGAAATTATAGTATTCCATAAACTAAATAATGAGGACATTAGAAAAATAATGGATATAATGTTAAATCAATTAAAAAACAGACTAACAGAACAAGAAATAGACATAGAAATAGATGAAAGCGTAAAACAATTACTTATAGAAAAAGGAACAGATACAAACTATGGTGCAAGACCATTAAAAAGAACAATACAAAATGTATTAGAAGACAAGATTGCAGAAGCAATGCTAGATGGAAAAATAAAACCAGGAAAAGTTGCAAAAGTAATAGCAAAAGACGGAGAAGTGCAAATACAATAAAAATGGGAGTCCAATGAACAAAACAAAAAAGAAGTTCATTGAACTCCTTTACTATTGTATAAAAGTTAAAGAATTATAATTATTACAAATATATTACATATATTATTTTTATATTAAAATTTTATTACTAGACAAAAAAATATAGTTTTATATGTTATTATATGACTAATAATGTAAGGAAACACTGAGCCATTTAAGAAATTAAGGGGTTTTAAATCAATTTACATAAAGTACTTGCAAAAAATGTAATATTATGGTAAAATAATAAATAGAGGTATTGAGAAAATTAGAAAGGGGTATAAATATGGAGGAGATAAAAGAAATAAACGAAGACATAATACGACTTAAAGAAGCTATGAATATGATAAGAGAAAGAGAAAATAGTATAAAAGAACAGAACGAGGCTCTAGAAGATGAGACAAGAATAGTAAAAGCTCAAAGAGAAGAACAAAAAATATCAAAAGCTGAGGAGGACTTGAAGGAATTTAAGGATCAAACATTAGAAATAATACTAAGAATGGCTAATAGAGTAAAAGAATTAAGAAAAATTGCAGAAATGCAGTATATAAAGGATAGAGTAAATGCAGAACAAGCAGTACAAGAAAGAAAAAATTTGCAAAATAAAAGAATAAAATTATTAAACAAAAAAAATGCAGAATTAAATAATGATAAATTGACAGAAACAGAAAGAGCAAGAAAAGAGAAGTTTATAGAAGCAATAAGCATAAAGATAGAAAATGAGCAAAAAGAGATAGATGGGTTACCAAATGTTAAAAAAGTAGAAGAGAATTGGAAAAAGACAAGTGATGATCTTAACAATGCAGAAGAAACTCTAAATAAATATAGATTAATTTTATTAGGAATAAGAGTACAAACACAAAACGAATACGAACAAGACGAACTAGCACAAGGCGAACCAACACCAAACAGACCAGTGCCAGGTGAATCAACACCAAGCGAGCCAGTACAGGATGAACAAGAACAAGACGAACCAGCACAAGGCGAGCCAGCACAGGAAGAACAAGCACAAGACGAACCAACACCAAGCGAGCCAGTACAGGATGAACAAGAACAAGACGAACCAACACCAAGCGAGCCAGCACAGGATGAACAAGCACAAGGCGAACCAACACCAAGCAGGCCAGCACAAGTCGAATCAGTACCAAACAGACCAGCACAAGGCGAACCAACACCAAGCAGACCAATGCAAGGCGAATCAACACCAAGCGAGCCAGTACAGGGCGAACAAGAACAAGACGAACCAATAGAACAACCTGAACTGGTAGATAAAGACATAATACAAGCAACAGAAGAAGTAAGACGAAAAACTATGGAATTAAAAGTACTTGAACAAAAGATTTGGCAAATAAGTGAAAAATATAATAGACTTATCACTGCGTCAAAGCGTGCTGGAGAACATGAAAAGGCCAAGAGATATTTAGAGGAATACGAGAAACTAGTTGAGCCTTTGCAAATGAAGTATAGCAAGTTACTTACTATTTATCGTGATTGTGGTCAACTTGAGCTAACTGATGTAGAACGAATGTCAGCAATAATATGTGGTAATTATGATGAAGGTGTAAAGGATGGCATTAGACGTTGGAGTGTACTTAGAAACAAACGCAATGCAATAGGAAAACATTACCATGATTTAATGGAAAATGGAAGATTTGAGGAGGCAACGCAATATTGGGAGAATTCGAAATATATGACGATATCAAAGAGGGCAAGACTTTTAGAGAATAAGGCTTTCCAAAGGTTGACAGAAGAAGAGAAAAGCAAAATATCGGATATTTATAGTAAAGGATATATCGCTGGAGTAAATATTGATTTGGAAAATGATGAAATATCTGTACTTGCTGGCGACGATACACGTCTTAAAATTAACCAAAGGCGTTATTATCCAAAAAAAGGTAAAATTGAACAAACGAAAAGAGAAATATTGGAAAAATATGATATCAAGATGAAAAGAAGAGAAATTAGAAATCTTGATCTACAAATTCTTGATGCACTTGAAGCAGTTGCAATAAAAGACGACAAAAATCCATCAGAAGAAGATATTACAGCATTTAAAGAATATATTACCGCATATCATAAAAGTTTAACTGATAATCCAGATAGGCCAAGAATAGCTATAGCGTATAATGGAGAAAAAATTAATGAAAAATCATTTAATGCTTCAAAAAGATATATGAGACAGGCACAGAAGTTCGGAGGAACAATACCGGAAGGTTATGATGTTAGAACTCCTTGGCAAAAATTTATAGATTTCCTTAAGAAACCTAAAATGATAGAAGGAGGAGATGGAAAAGGAGAAAGTGAGCAACAGGGAGTGCAAACGGATGAAAAAACACCACAAGGGGGACAAGCTGCAAAAGATTTTAGAGATAGGAATCATGATGAAAAAGCTGCAGCTACAGTAGGGGAAACTGCGCAGCAAAATGCACAAAAAGCACAAGAAGCTCAAGATAGAACAGAAGGAAATGCTGA
>ENA-OURC01000757-OURC01000757.1-human-gut-metagenome-genome-assembly--contig:-NODE-757-length-10039-cov-3.36659_pt1 | contig 10039 bp, 9 predicted proteins | sample MGYA00243026_ERZ508738 | MGnify/ENA primary metagenome ERZ508738 (study PRJEB26277, sample SAMN04329806) | human gut metagenome | biome: human-associated habitat | host: Homo sapiens | place: USA...
GATGATACAGATGGTGGCCTGAAATTGGCTCTAATCGAAGAATTGGAAGCCCATCTACATCCGCAAGCGCAGCTTCGACTAATCAGTTATCTCCAGAACGAGTATAATGAGAATGATGTCCAAATTATCATATCCACTCATAGCCCCATTTTGGCATCAAAAATCAACCTCAAGAATTTGATTTTAATGAAGAATGGCGCCGGATATGATTTGGCTGAAGGTCGAACCGGATTACAAAAGGGTGATTACCTGTTCCTCCAGCGTTTTCTCGACTCAACAAAGGCCAATTTGTTTTTTGCTAAGGGTATCATAATGGTCGAGGGTGATGCAGAGAATATTTTAATTCCTGTCATTGCAGATATTCTCGGCTATCCATTGGAGAAATATGGTATATCCATTGTAAATGTTGGAAGTACAGCTTTTCTTCGATATAGCGGAATTATGGCAAGAAAAGACGGCGCCGATATAGGGATACCTGTTTCTGTAATAACAGATTGTGATGTTAGACCATACGATGTCGAGCCCACGACAAAGGAGAAAACATTCAACGAGAAGGAAGCTGAATCTTTGCAGGCTAAAGAAAAAGGAGACAGAAAATATACAAATGGCTCCGTGCACGGCTTTACTTCACCACGATGGACGCTCGAGTATTGCATTGCTATGAGTTGCCTTTCGGATGATTTCCATAAGGCGGTTCATTACGGAAAGAAAATCCTGAATGCGCAAGAGCATATTTCACTGACTGATGCCAAGATTGATGAAGCAAATCGTGACGCCGAAGCAGAAGCGCAGGCGTGGAATGGGTTCTCTGCTGCTGAGATGGCATACCATATTTATGATTTAATGCTTAATGGCGATGGAAAAAGCAGCCTGAAAGCGATCGTTGCCCAGTGTTTAGCTTCGCTTTTGCGTTGGAAAGTATCCATAATTCCAGATGGGCAGACACAAGAAAAGATGTTTGATCTCGACTTGTATGGATTCAAAACCGACGAGGATAAGAAGGCAGCATTGAAATCTGAGATCGAGAATGATCCGTTTTTAAGTTATATTGTGAATGCCATCAAATATGCAGCAGGAGAAACGGTGTAGATAGGAGGATTCTATAATGGAATGGCAGATTTCCGACCAAGATATTCAAGCCGCGGAAGAACTCCTTTTGCCGCATGGTGCACACTTTCCGGAAGATGCAAGGAATGTTATACGCTGTTGGCATTCAACAGATGTAGCAGCCTGTCCCGGCAGCGGAAAAACAACCGTCCTCCTCGCAAAGCTAAAGCTGTTGGCAGACAAAATGCCACTCGAAAAAGGTGCAGGAATTTGTGTGCTCTCTCATACAAATGTTGCTGTCGATGAGATCAAAAATCGGCTCTCCGATTATGCGGATAGGCTTCTTAACTATCCAAATTACATAGGCACAATCCAATCATTTATTGACAGATTTGTGACTATGCCATACTTGCGAAATATATCCGGACAGAATGTACAAGTGGTTGATAGTCTGACTTATGCGCAGCATATGCTTAGAAAAATACAGCACGAAGCAAAGTACAAAGCCCTTGACTATGTGACAAGGAATAATTTTGAACCAGGCGGGCAATTTTCGGATCGAATCAATCACACACAGGCATTATACATACGAGATGATGGGGCGCTTTGCATAGGAAGGCAGCAAAAGCCGTTGGCTGGTGCTGGGAGGGCTTCTGCTGAGCAATATAAAAAACTGCTGGTCGAACTTCTTGAAAATGAAGGAATGATACGGTATCAAGACGCCTATGTATATGCAAGCACTGCCATTGGTGAATTACCAGCGGAGTATGCCGACCTCTTTTCGTCACGATTTCAGTATGTATTTATAGATGAATATCAGGATTGCAATAATCTTCAGCGACAAGCCATAGATGCAATATTTGACCCACAAAAATGTGCGGTGTTCAAAATTGGAGATTCCGATCAGGCTATCTATAATTCAGCAGAAGATACAACCCCTGACTGGATACCCCAACCTGACTTTCTACCAATTATGACTTCTTGCAGGTTTAACCAAGAAATTGCCAATGTACTCTGCAAGCTAAAAAAAGGTGAGAAGAATATCGTAACGCTTGCTGGAGAGACAGGTGTTAAACCAGTCTTGCTTGTTTTTTCTCCCGAGAAGATTGACAGAGTCATCGGCGGGTTCATTTCAGCCTTAGAAAGACATGAACTCTATGACCGTGATGGCATATATAAGGCTATTGGAGCAGTAAAAAGAGAGGATTTGTCCGGCTTGAAAATCGGAAGCTATTGGACTGAATTTGATGGTTCAGCAAATAAGAAAAGCGAGTATAGCTACTGGGTTTTAGTAGACGAGATTGTCCAGTATTTGCTTGAGGGAAAATTGTATAAGGCAGAGCAAATTGTCCGTAGGCTCTTGTGCCGAGTATTCCACTACATTCCGATAAAGAACCCTGTATCAGGAAAAGACTATACCATAGTAACAATGAAAAATGCTCTCAACGAAAAATATAGAGAGCAGTATCATCAATGGATATATGAAATGCCGAGGATACAAACGTTTGATAGACATTCGGTAGATCATTTGGTACGGCAAAAGATAAACGAATTGCTAAGAATCGGAAATCCGAACCTAACTGACATATTTACTGTCCTTCCAGCGTTTTTTCTCGAAGAATCCACTGGTGTTAATCATGCAGATATAGCCGAGAAAAATGTGTTGATTGATCCTATTAGAGGCCGTAGAATTGTATTTGACACTATTCACGGCGTTAAAGGCGAAACGCACGATGCGACTCTATATCTTGAAACCAACAGACAAGGCGCATCAGATTTGAATCGGATTCTTCCGTACTTTGGTGTTGGTCGCTGTGGTAGCTCAAATCTACATGATTCCAGCCGTAAACTTGCGTATGTTGGTATGAGTAGACCTAAAAAGTTATTATGCGTAGCAATGCAGGCGGCGACTTACGAAAAAAGTAATGGGGTATTCGATGCCGATTGGGAAGTTATTGATTTGAGAGGATAAGTACAGCGCACAAATTATACTATCGCATACATAGCCGAGAGGTTTTCATTCTGAAAGCCCCTCGGCTATTTTTATGTCTGAACGGAAGGGAAAGATATGCCATATATCCCACCGGAGGTGGTAGCGCAGGTCCGTGAGATGGATCTGCTGACCTATCTGCGGACTTACGAGCCGCAGGAGCTGGTGCGTTTCGGGGGCGACACCTACTGCACCCGTGAGCATGACAGTCTGAAAATCTCCAATGGCAAATGGTGCTGGTTTTCCCGTGGGATCGGCGGCTATTCTGCGCTGGACTATCTCATTAAGGTCAAAGAGATGCCATTTACGCAGGTGGTCGAAACCATTATGAGAAATCTGTCAGCGGCACCGCCCCCTTTGCCCCGGCTCCGAAAGTGTCAAAAGAAAAGGTGCTGCTTCTGCCGCAGACCAACCACAGCGCCACCCACGCCGTCAAATATCTGTGCCGCAGAGAAATCGACGACGAGCTGATCGATTTCTGCATCAAGACCGGTCGGCTCTATGAGAACTCCACTTATCACAACAAAGATAGACATAACCTCTCCGGTCATTTTCACGGTATCGTTCATTTTAACAACTGACGGCAACTTGTCAGTGTCAACAACGGATGCCGTTGTCCGCATATTCAGGCCATTCGTATCACCTTTAATTTTAAAGCTGACAGTATAGCCTTTATTTGTCGCAGTAATGCTTCGACCACCGGTCAGGTTCTGCGGGATAGTTACATCAAACCCGTTTTTTGTAGAATAAACTGCTTCACCTGATTTTGTATTGAGCGTCAAAGTGTTATCAATCTCTTCCCACTTTCCGCTTTCTTCATAATGGACAGGTGACGAGTATGTAGCTGCTATGTACGAGCCATCCTCACAGATAAAGTACTTTACGGATTCTTCTCTCATCTCTACTATTTCTTTCACTATTCGTGAAGTTGTAGAATCAGAAACATTTCTCTGCAAAGCACTCACTGGTAGTATACCGAAAAGAAGAACAATTATCAAGAACATCGAAAAGATTTTTTTACATCTTTCAAATTTGACTTTCACATGTCATCTCCTCTTCATTTTTATTAACTTTTCGCTATCGATATTAGCCGGGCGTACAACAGTGGTATGCGGGGTCGAAAAAACTGTTGTCCTCCTTTTAATCAGCATTCTACGTCATGTTGCTTGTAATAAGCTAGGCCATGGGAATCACACCCTTTTTCTAAATATAATAACAGTTGAATAACTCAAACAAATTACTCAACCCATTTTCAAAGTACTAAAATATTTCAATTCTTACCATATGTTGTGTTCGCAGGCAGAGGGCGATATTCTCGCCCCCTGTCGCTACACAATATAGGTATAGGAGGGAGGTATCATTTTCTAGGTCGCACCCAAGTTAGTCATAAACTATAAAGGGTCTGTGCAACATTCCACAAAAGGCACAGCAAGTAGATTGATTATATGTAACAGCTATGCAACGGTGTAGAGAAAAAGTCAAAAAAACTATCCTTTGATATAACATTCTATATATATAGTGTACAAAAATGAAAAAGGTTACACTTTTTAATAAAAAAATCTGCAAAATAGCACTGACTTTTGCTTTTGATTTACAAAATCGAAATATAATTAAAAAGTTGCTTCTTCACCATGTAATCGGCAGATGAACAACTAAAAACGCATTAGTATTCAGGCACCCCATATCCGAGAATCTGATACTCTCCAATCGGTCTACGAGATGTCGTGCATTTGTCGCTTAAATTTCCCTCAATCGTGTAAACATATCCATTCTCAACTTTCCACACAATGCCCGTATGATCAGCTCGTCCATCCTGTTGACCCGATTGCCCCTGTTTACCCCAATCATAAAATATTATCATGCCGGGAAGAGGTTCAGCAGATTCGTCAAGCCACTGCCCACGATCTTTGAACCATTGAACTCCGTTAACACAGCTGGCATACTTTGGAATAATACCCGTTTCAATATATCCGCACTCATTAGCACACCAACTGACAAAGCACGCGCACCACTCAACTCGGCTGTTGAAACCATACCAAGACCAATATGGTCTACCGCCAACACTGCCCACCTGCGAGAGCGCAACCGCTACAATCTGATTATCTTCTCCGCTTGTACCGTATAAAACCGATGACCACAGAGAATTGTTTTCATCACCTAACAACTCATCCAGATATTTTCGTTGTTCCTGATTAAATCCATATTTTGATGCCATATCATATGCTGTCTTGTGCGAGACAGTAATATATAAATATGTTCTTCTTTCTGTGTTTTTTCTTTGAACTATATTTCCGTTTCCGTCATCAGTTTCTGTTATAACCGTTTCAAGCTTGTCCTCTGTTCGTGATGATATGTTGTTCATAAGCTGCTTACCCAGGTCAAGAATATCATAGCAAATCAGACGATTATCAGTATCCACATTTGTTCTCTTGGCAAAAGTATTGAGAGAACCATTGGTAAACAATTCAATCGAAAGGGCAATTTCCTGAGCCTCGGGTTCAGGCTGTTTTATGAGTTCAGCTCTGAAATCCTGTAAGGTAGGAACTGCCCCGGTGTAGTCATTCTGTTGATAGTTTCGGTAAACAGCTGCCGTGCAGCGATCAATAATGGACTTCTGTACCGCGCCCAGATTGCTCCCGCCTATAAGCTGCTCACACAAAGACATTATGAACTCTGATTTAAGAATAACAGGATTCGCACCATCGCCATATTCTCTTGTCATAGGCTCCGTTTTCTGCTTGGGCTTGACCGTCACCGACGGCATCACCGCCGCCTTTCCCATCAGTGTTTCGACCGCTTCTACGAAAGAACAGCCCTTGACTTTTACAAGATAGTCAAGGGCATTGTAGCCGCCGATGCGTCGTGACCACCACATCCACTTGCCGTTAGAAATCTTCAAGCTGTCGTGGGTGCGGGTGGTATAATTGTTGCCGGAAATGCGGACAAGCTCCTGCGGCTCGCAACTTTGCAGATAGGTCAGCAGGTCGATTTGCCGTGCCTGTTCCACCACCTCCGGTGAGATATACGGCATAAAATCACCTGCTTTCCCGTTGCTGTTTCTTCTCCTGCCGTTTCAGGCTCTTATCCGCTTCCGTTTCGATGGAATCCCGGATGGTATCCATATACTCGGTTTCTCTGTCCCGAAACTCCTTATATACATCACTCAGAGGACAAGGGGAGCGAAGCAAAGCCTTTGCCTTTTCAGGCTCAAGCTCCAAATTCTCCATACACATCACAATGTCCTCTCGCATCGTATACTCGTAGGTATGCTCAAGGATCTCGGACGGCTCCTGACGCACAAGCCAGTCCCGGTATTTGTCCTGCTCGGCTTTCATTTTCTCATAAAGGCGAGCATTGTAATCTGTTTCGCTCATAGCGAACACCTCCTTCAAAATAGAAATAGCCGCCTGATTTCTTTTGAAAACCAAGCGGCTATGTATGTGGCTTATTCTATTGTTAAAACAAAGCGGCGGGATCAATTCATATCGTTATTATCCTTAATGCCTTCGTTCATTTTCTTAATCTTCCTTTTCCACACAAAATACTGAGCTACCCAAGTAGCGAGAAAGATCGCTACGAATATACCTACATAAGACAGAATTCCGCCGGTCGAATGGGGCATCCAGTTGGCAAAATAAGAGATGGGGAACATAATCACGCAAGCAATTGCAAAATAAAACCCGCTTTGCTTTGCAAGACTCCACGAATCAATTTCCCAAATAACCGAAGCCATTGCAAAGCCTGTGCCCATTATTCCGCTCAGACCGGTTTGAATGAGAATCGCATTTAATTCGCTCCCCATTTTATTCACAAGCTCTGGATTGACCGGATGGAAGAAGCCATCCCCAATACAGATTGAGATAATCACCGTAATGACATATCCGATTGCAATGCCAACAGGGAAACCAATTACTCCTCGTCCAATCAGTTTTTTCTTCATTTCTGCCACCTCACATTCCTAACAGTTGTTTGATTTTGGCGACGGATCGCCGTGAAACATAAGTAACCGTACCGTTTGAAAGCGTGATGCAAATTGTCCCGACAAAGCTCAAATCAAAGCTCTTGACCTTTCTCAGGTTGATAATATCTGAGTTTGATATTCGGACAAAAGTCTTGCTGTCAAGCCGTTGTTCCGCCTCGTATAGCCTCAGACGGAGCGCATACTCGCCGTGATTTGTCTCGGCAAACACCTTACCTGATTCGGCAAAAACACGGTAGATTTCAGACGGTTCCAGAACCTCGACCACATCCTCCCTGAATCCAGCAATGGCCTGCGGTTGCTCGTCTGACAATCTTTTTATGATTGCATTGACTTCATCGGTCATTTTGTCCGTCATCACGATGATTTTTAGCTCTTTGCATTTTTCGTCTATCTTGATTTCAATTTGCATCGGTTCACCTCCTCGCTACGGTTACAGTATAGGAAAATCAAGAACCGATTTCTACCGATTCTCGATAGGTGGTTGTTTAAGGAACATAGGTGGTAATTTTTACGGGAATCTCATGCCGGTCTGTATGGGCGGCTGATAAGTATCTGCGGTATGGGGTTGCTCCCATACCGCAGACGGATCATCTTTCCGGCTCGTTTTTGCGTTTTGTACTTCTCTGAACCGGAACGGAGAGCAGCTCTCTTGTGCGCTCTCCAAGTTGTTTTTCAATGGCTGTCAACCGCTGCTCCGGCAAATTGAGGGACGGATGACGGGTGAACTTGAAGTCCACCATTCGCCGCAGCTGCGCTTTCTGCTTTGCACCCATTACCTCTTTACACACATCTTCATAGGAAATGCGGTAGGGATTGGAACGGGTCTTTGCATACGCACGCAGGTTCTTGAAATCATCCGGCATTGCGTAGTTGAACAGCGACAAGCCGTTATCGAAGATGGGTGCAGGGGCGATAATTTCGCCCGTGTGATTGTTCCGCAGCAAGCCGAAGTTGCCGAAGTGTCTGTCCTCGTTGTAAATCAGGGCATCGAAAACCAGCATACTGCAAAGCTGCTCGTAGAACTCGTCGCCCAAGGTCTTGTAATAATCAAGGCAGGCTTTCAGCGTCGTCTTGCGGAGAATACGCCCGATAGGGACGAAAGAGGTATCAATATCCGTAAACAGCCGGCACTTGGAAGCAAGAATACCTTTCCAGTTTTCCAAGTCGTACTGTACGCAGCCGATGCCCATTTTGTCTGCGATCTGACAGGCATAATACTCGCTGTACGGCTCGTTTCCGGTGTTCGCAGCGCCCTCTGTGCCGCCCTTATACAGATAGATGCCATCATCCTCCACAAAGCGCCAAGCCTTCCGCAGCATACCGTTGGTAGTCAGCTCCGGCGAGGTGGAGAATGCCTCCCGACTGCCGCCCACGCCGGTATAAGCCACCAGTGACAGTGCTTCGGAGAAGCGGTTTTCATAGAGGTTATAATCGGCATACTTGCCGTCAAAGTCGGCGGGGACGACCCAATAGCTGTCGTTGAGGGACAGCCCCATACAGACATCAATGATGCCCTTCGTGTTGTTTACACTCAGTCCCAGCGTCTTTAATATTACTTATACAAACTGCCGGTTCTTCGGAATCACCCGCCGTTCCAGCCACTTCACAACGCCCTCGTTTGTCAGCTCCAAGTCGAGGGGAAACAGCTTTTGCTTTGCCGTTTCGGAGTGAAGAATGGTCGCCTGCAAGCCCTCCAATCCTCTTTCCTCCAGCGTGAAAGTCAGAAGTGTTTCATCATAAAGGCGCAGGCTATATACTTTTTCCATTGTGCTGCTCCTTTCCTCAAGCATTACGGACACATCCTTATCAAGCGCTTCTGCGCTCTTGATCATTAGGTCAAGGGAGAGGTTTTGCGTTCCTTTTTCGATGCGGCAGATGTTGGAACGCTGGGTTCCGATCCGCTTTGCAAGCTGCTCCTGCGACACTCATTTTTCCAGTCTTGCCTGCGCCAGCTTCTGCCCGACGCTCCGCCTTGCTGTCAACAGTTCCTTTTCGGTCATACAAAACCCTCCCTTCCGATCCATTATAATGTTATCATATATGATAACGATTGTCAAGAGGTTCGGCTATCTTTCCAAGTCCCTCGGTTTCTTTTCGGGCGGTTCTTCACCCTCATCGGGTTCACCGCCAACGATCTCGTTCTCACGCTTATCCACATTGAGCAGGGCGTTGAGTTCGTTCAGCCGGTCGGTCTTGGCTCTTAATTCTTCCTCCTGCGGGAACGGTCTTTCCACATCGACCTTCGCAGTTTCAAACTGCTTTTTGAGGTTATCAAACTCCATTTCGTTCATCTCCAAACGCTTTGGAAGTCCCTCCAGCGCATTATCCAAGCGAGTGATATTACCGAAGGTGTCCGTGCCGAGGGTAACGGGATAGCCAAGCTCACCCTTGAGCCGCACTTTGTATTCTCTTGCCTCAAAGTACAGCTCCATCGCAAAGCCACGGTACTCACCGATGGGGATGGGGTCGGGATTCGTCATTGCCTTACACGCCTCCAAGATGGCGTTGCCGGCATCCGCTTTCTCTGAATAGAAAGCACCCTTGACCGTCATACCCACAAAGGTTTCATCAGACGGCTTCGGGTGCTCTGCCACTCTTTCAATATCGGATTTTAATCCCGCAATTACATCGGAGCGCCGTGCGATCTCCTGCGGATAGAACTTGATGATCTTATCCTCCAAAGCATATTTTTCGGAGAGGAAGCTGGACTTTAAGAGCCGCAATTTCTGAACCTGAATGTCCAAGTCCATCTTCTCTTTGATGTGGGGATTGCCGGTCGCCAGCATTTTGATTTCAGCATAGGACAGTGCGGTTTCGTCAATATCTTCGCAGGAGCGTACTGGCGATTTGCTGGTCATTATCTGCGAAGCAAACTTCTGCTTGCCTTCCACGAGCTGATACAAGTAGGCATCAAAGGTTTCTTCCGTCACGAAACGGTAGATGTGAACCTCTGCATTTTCGTTGCCTTGCCGGATACTTCTGCCGAGCCGCTGTTCCAAGTCAGAGGGTCGCCACGGGCA
>ENA-OURC01000759-OURC01000759.1-human-gut-metagenome-genome-assembly--contig:-NODE-759-length-10018-cov-3.08572_pt1 | contig 10018 bp, 10 predicted proteins | sample MGYA00243026_ERZ508738 | MGnify/ENA primary metagenome ERZ508738 (study PRJEB26277, sample SAMN04329806) | human gut metagenome | biome: human-associated habitat | host: Homo sapiens | place: USA...
TTTTACCGAACTGAAGAATATGAATTTCTTCGCGGACGATTCCAGAAAGAAATCAAATATCTTTTGGGTCAATCCGGTATTGATGCCGAAATAAGTTTGGGCTGCAGAACGGTTCTTCGTATCGTGAGCCTTGCCCGCCAGATGGATAATGGCATCGAATTTCGGAAGATTCCGCATCGGAAAAGAAGCCGGTTCAATGTCTTTCCAAGAAAAAGTCTTTACCACTCCTTCCTTTTCTGGTACGACAATATCCAGCCCATAAAGGTTATGACGCTCCTTTAAGGCAACAACAAAGTTGGAACCCACAAAACCGTGGATTCCAGTAATAAGTATGTTCATGAAGTAAAATAAAACTTTAAATCTTCACTTATTTAGTAAGAAAATCAATTAGAAGATTTTGCAAACGACGAGGATCTTGCCGTCCATCTCAGACTATTATTATCTCAATTCTATCCTCAAACATTTGATAATAAATATGGTTCTGTTTATAAAAAACACACTTAATCTCTCCATACTGAGATAAGCGTAACACCTTCTTACCCAAATGAGGCGCGTGCCCCAATGATTCTATAAAGGAAATGATTTTAATGGTGATATCATCAACTGTTTTCTTTCCATAAATCAGACCAAACTACTTCCATTCTAACTTTTCAGATAACAATCCGTATACAACCTTATTGGAAATCATCTGTCCTTTCCTCGCGAGCTATTTGAACATATTTTATAGCACCAACAACTTGTTTGTTCTCATTTTGTTCTTTATATGATTTCATCTTACCCATAGCTTCCATTTTCTTACAAAAAAACTTACCTATTTTGAGATATACTAATAATCATTCAACAACTTGCGATTTCAGATACAATTTCTTCACAAACCGCATATCATGCTCCACCATCATCTTCACTAATTCCGGAAAGCTTGTCTTCGTAGAACTCCCCCCTCAGTAGTATCTTGAGCGTCTTGGCTTTCATAGGATTTCCCAACAACTGCTCAACCTCACAAGGACGAAAATATTGATATCGATTTCAACCTGCGTTCTGCCAGTCTTCACATCAATGCCTTTCTCATTCACACCTTCACCTTCCCAACAAAGTTCAACACCGACTTTCTTGAAAGACAAAGTTACAAACTCATGAACCGTATGCATGCAAGCACTCGATTTAGGGTATTCACCTTTGAAAGGACACATTACAGTGCCCTAAACCAAGTTTTGTTAATTAATTAGTTTTGAATTTAACACTGGCTTGCAGCCAAGGTGATTTTGTCAGGAACTACGTTAACATAATCCTTGTAACCGTTAAAGATATTTTTGAAAAAAGTTCCGATGAAGTTCCAGATAGAACTACTATGAAACTTTATCATTCCAATCACACTGTGATAAGTTACAGCCATTTCAGCACCGGCATCACTACCGTAATGAAGTGAGTTATAGTAGTAAGCTTTCGAATGGTTCCTATCAAGTAGACCCAAGGGAATTGTTTCATATAGAGAAGCGTCCATTTTATCTTGATATGCTTCTCCACCGCTTTTATTAATAAGCCACAGCGATTGTATCAAAGAATTTGGATATATCTATATCTAAAACCCATGCATACTTCCCCGCCTTTCTGCCTTAGCTATGGCATCATGAGCAGAGCGATGCAGACGATATCCAAATGAATCCTCATAAAAACAAGGTTCTATGAGGGGCCCAATGACATTTACAACAGCCATTTGTGCAATACGGTCTTCAATAGTGGGAATCCCTAAAGGTCTTTTACCGCCATTGAATTTCGGTATTTCTACAAATTTTACTGCTTTGGCATATAATTACCGGAGTTCATGCAATTCCATAGATAATAAAGATTGAAACCCCAATTTTGCTCATAAGTGCTCATCTCTTACCATCAATGCCTGAACTACCTTAATTAAACTTTACTTTCTTAAAGGCTTCAAAGATTATTCTTTTGTCTATTTGAAATGGTTTTGCTTCTTGCATTGTGTCCTGTTTATCAAGTTGCGCGATACAATCCGCTGAATACGTTTCCCCCTTCGCTCCCCCTCCCTTCTCACTACAAGAACTTCAACACTACTACGGAGAAATCTGCCACAGATTGAGACTTTGACACTTTTCTGCCTTACGTGTCATGTGTCTTTGACATTTTCTCTTGACATTCTCAATCTGCTTCTCACGTTCCATCAAAGAGTCTATATAATGGTCTTGCCGCCTACAGACAGATCACCAAATTGTGCAGCTTGCAGAAAAAACTACACATGCTCCGAATGAAGTAGATCGTAACAACCAGAAACAAATACTCTTGTACACATCTATGATTTTGAAGACTCTCTTGATACCATTCGAATAATTTCTGTACACCCTCTGCTATTTCAACCTTATGCGACCAACCAAGAGAATGAAGCTTCGAAACGTCAATCAATTTGCGCATGGTACCATCAGGTTTGGAAGTATCAAATTCAACCATTCCCGAAAAACCTACAACCTTAACCACCAGTTCAGAAAGTTCACGGATGGTTAATTCCTTTCCCGTACCTACATTGATATGGCTGTTGCGAATCTCACCAAGAGAAGGAATAGCACCACCACGACCATCTGAGTTGTTACGGTCAACTGCACCATCAGCCTTTACACCATATTGTACAGATGAATACTTATCAATACCGATAATATCTTTGAAATCAACATTCAACAATACATGTACGCTGACATCTGCCATATCCTCACTCCACAGAAACTCACGAAGAGGAGTTCCTGTACCCCAAAGCACCACTTTGTTGCCGTAGATACCATAAAACTCTAAAGCCGAGAGAATGCGGTCATGAGAATTTGAGCCATCTACATTTCCCTCTCCTATTATAGCTTTCAACTTTTCATTTGGATTGATAGGACGTTTGTCCATATCGTTTTCAATACTCTGCCAATCGTCCTCATGAATCAATTTAGCTAAATAGATTTTTCGCATCATGGCAGGTATCACATGACTATTCTCCAAATGAAAATTATCGTTAGGACCGTAAAGATTAGTAGGCATTACTGCAAGATAGTTATCACCATACTGCAGGTTGTAACTCTCACACATCTTCAAACCTGCTATCTTTGCAATGGCATATTCCTCGTTGGTATAACTCCAATTCACTGGTAAGCAAAGCATCCTCACGCATTGGCTGAGGAGCGTTTTTAGGATATATACAAGTACTACCCAAAAACAACAACTTCTTAACCCCATGAGAATGTGCATTGCTTAATACATTGCACTGCATCTTCATATTCTGCATGATAAAGTCGGCACGATAAAGAGAGTTAGCCATAATACCACCTACGAAAGCAGCAGCCAATATTACAGCATCCGGCTGCTCTTCATCAAAAAGCTTCTGAACCTGATATTGATCGGTCAAATCAAGTTCATCGTGACTGCGACCAACCAAATTATGATAGCCACGAGCCTCTAAATTCTTCCAAATGGCAGAACCCACCAAACCGTGGTGTCCTGCTATATATATCTTACTGTTTCTATCTAACATGGTAATTAAATTACTTAACGATGCCCTTTTCAAGATATTCTGCCAAGTTTGTCTTTACTTCATCCTGTACACGTTCCACGGCAACCTTCTCCATATCATGATCCACCATGATACGAACAAGTTCTGTTAGTGGTGTTTTACCCGGATTCCAACCTAACTCAGTACGAGCCTTAGTAGGATCACCCCAAAGATTAACCACATCAGTAGGGCGATAAAAATCTTCCGATACCTCTACAAGCACCTTACCGGTAACCTTATCGATCCCCTTCTCATCTATTCCCTCACCTTGGAACTCCAATTCAATACCTGCGTGCTTGAATGCTAAGTAACAAAACTCACGAACCGAGTGCTGTTCACCAGTAGCAATCACAAAGTCCTCTGGTTGTTTATTCTGAAGAATCAACCACATACACTCCACATAATCTTTTGCATACCCCCAGTCACGAAGAGATGAAAGATTGCCTAGATATAATTTATCTTGTTTGCCTTGTGCTATACGGGCAGCAGCTAGTGTTATCTTACGAGTAACAAAAGTCTCACCACGGCGTTCCGATTCATGGTTGAACAAAATACCCGAACAGCAAAACATATTGTATGCCTCACGATACTCTTTCACTATCCAATAGCCATAAAGCTTAGCTACGGCATAAGGGCTATAAGGATGAAAAGGAGTCTTTTCACTTTGTGGCACTTCCTCTACCTTACCATAGAGTTCAGATGTTGAAGCTTGATAAATTCTGCAAGTAGATGCCAGTCCACACTGACGTACTGCTTCCAATACACGAAGTACGCCCGTAGCATCCACATCAGCCGTAAACTCAGGGGAATCGAAACTTACCTGCACATGACTTTGAGCGGCCAGGTTGTATATTTCAGTAGGACGCACCTTATTCATCACCTGAATAATACTCATCGAATCACCCAAATCTGCATAATGAAGGTGGAAATGAGGCTTACCCTCTAAATGAACAATACGCTCACGAAAATCCACTGACGAGCGACGTATAGTACCATGCACGTCATATCCTTTCTCTAATAGAAGTTCGGCAAGAAAAGAACCATCCTGACCTGTGATGCCTGTTATTAAGGCAATGTTTTGCTTAGATATCATATTATTTTCTTATTAATTCATATATCTTATAAATATATCGTAATGATAATATAAGTCTATTTGAGTATATTCCATTTGCTTTAAAAGCCTTGATATGTTCTTGCATAATTCGTATTCTAGCTTGCAATCCATCTGTACTTACGCCACCTGTACGCATCGTAACAAAATCTTTTGATATGTATACTGTCTTAATATGATTTTTAAATATCAATCTTAACAGATTTTCGAAGTCTGCTCCAATTTTGTATTCAATATTGAATACACCATATCTCTTATATATCTCACGTTTACAATAGAAAGACGGATGAGCGGGCATCATGCCAAATCGCATCATCCATGGTCGAAATAATTTTGAAGAATAATAGCGAACACATTTATTAAGATTATTGTCATTAACAAAATGAATATCACCATAAGTAGCATCTAAATTATTATCAAGACTAAATTCATTAACAATGGTCGCTAAGCAATCATTTGAAGTATAAAAGTCATCGCTATTTAATATTCCTATCACATCACCTGTCGCCATTTCAATACCCTTATTCATAGCATCATAGATACCTTTATCCGGTTCAGATATCCATTTAAGACAATCACCAAACTGCGATTCAAATTCACAAATAATATCAACCGTACCATCATTAGAAGCACCATCGATGATAATATATTCAAGTTCTGCGTTCAATTCCGAAAGAGCAGGAATTTGCTCGACAACACTACGCATAGTGTCACACAAAGTTACACTGCTATTCCAAGTAGCAGTGATTACAGAGATTTTCATAAATAGCATTGATTATTCAGTAAGCGTACGCTTCTTCCCAAAGTCCTCATAAATAAATTATTTTTATCATCTTAATTGACCTATAAAAAGTTGTACGACTTAATAATTTAACATTTAAAAGCCCTAAATAAGGGTTTTGAGACGACATTATATCCCGAATTTTACTTCTTGAGTCTGATACACCACTTATTATACTGAGGGATAACAGATTTCTCTCCCCACAAATAATTTATACAACAATGAATGTTCAACTACTACTTCAGATTTTCTTCGCTGAGCTCAGAAAACACGAAGCCTATTCTGTTCCGCCATTACAAATAACCTTACAGCCAATACATAACACACAACCCTCTGACACCCCTTCAAACTTTGATTCAGGGGCGTCATCAACAATATTATATATGTCGCCTCTACCACAAGTTACTTGATGGAATATCGTAACATTATCTTCTACAGTTGTATTCCCATGCAAAATTATTCCTTCAAGCCAATGTGGGAATTTAATATTATTACCAATTTCATTAGAATTAAGCAACTCTGATTTTATTACCTTATAAACTCTAAAAGCAATCTTTAGAAGTGGATTATTTGAATGTATAAGTCTATTAATATCCACAACGTTGAACTTTAAAATCGTCCTTATACCTGCTTAAGAACTTCATTATACAAATTAATATACTTTTTAAATTGTTGGTCTTTATCAAAAAGATTTTTTGCACGAGTCCGACAATCATATTGTAAAGGGGGATTTTTAGAAATATCCATAATCGCTTTTATTAATGAAGATACATCGCCTTGTTCAACAACAATACCAGTTTTGTCATCTATAGCTTCTGGACTTCCACCAGTATTATATGTAACAATAGGAGTACCGCAAGCAAGTGCTTCAATATTTGTTGTAGGAAAATTATCTGAATATGTGGGATTAACTAATACAGTACTTTCTGAATAAATTTGAGCCAATTCTTCCATATTAGTCGTTCTAGATATACCTAGAATACCATCCGGTAGATTCTTTATTTGATTATTACTTAATCCTACCAATTTTATTTGATAATTTTCTGGTAACCTATGGCGAAGTTCTATAAAATCATTAAGGCCTTTTCTTGCATCCCAAACAGCTGCGACCCCCAATAGTTTTATAATGTTATCCTTTTTCTTAGATTCCTCATAAGGTTTAAATATATTCAAATCGATACCATTATGAATAGTCTCTATTCTTCTACTGCCAAGAAAAGATTGACTTAACATGTTTGACATCCAATGTGATACTGAGACTAAATATAAATGATTAACCTTTGAAAAATAATACTTCTTTAAAAGGTATTGTTTATCTGCAATATTTCTGAATAGAGCACGTTTTTGCGGGCATGAATGACAGCCTGTCTTCCATTGATGACAGTTTAACATATCATAATACATACACCCCCCCGTAAAAGCCCAACAATCATGCTGAACCCAAACTACAGGTTTATCTGTAGACGCCAAAAATTCAAATAAAATAGGATAATTTAAATAATGGTCATGAATGTCATGAAGTTGAATAACATCTGGATTGACTTTTTTTATATAAGACACAAGTTTCTTTGTTGAAAGTTTAGAGGCTAAACCTTCTCTATCAAAAAAACAATGCTCAAAATAGTGTTCATATACATCGAACAACGTACCTATTTTATACTCTTCGCTAATGCTGTCTCTATGCATCCTTGCATATGAAATGTAGCATTCCCAACCATACCTCTTAGCAACTTTTGCAATATCCTCTGATATTTTCCCTATACTTAATATGTTACTACACACATTTATTTGCAATAATTTTGGCATATTTTGCAGTTTAATTGTTTTCCCTTTTACTCAAAACAAAATCAAATGCACTAATAGCTCCTTGAGCCATATGATCCACAGTTGCCTTCCCATAATAATATTGCTGGGCCGCTATTCCCATATTAATATATTTAACAGAATCTAAAATAGCGTCTTTCATAATTTCAACTAATTCTTCAGAATTATCATACATAACACCATTTTCTCCTGAAGTTATGTGATATAATTCACCACCTGTTATAGCGTTTTTTTGAGTAACAAAAGGAACCCCATATCCCATACTCTTAGGCACCGATAATCCAGCTTGCAAAGGAGAAAAACAGAGAATTGCTTTTTTAAATTGCTCTGCTAAAACATTTTCATCGAAAATAGCACCCTCTAGTGATATATTATTCTCTAACTTGTTCTTTCTAATAAAATCTTCTATAAAAGGTCTCATTTCACCTTCTCCTACTATTCGCAACTTAGGAATTTGATGATTAAAATTATCAATAGCCTTTTTATAAGAATCCAATAGTACCTCTAATCCCTTCCCTTTGTATAAAGTTCCTACAAAAAGAAAATCTTTCTTTGTCTTATTCTCTATATCGATTTTTTTTACCAGCGTGGTATTTGGTGCTACAAAAACCTTATCCATATCTAAAGAACTATTCTTCCAAAACTCTTTAGCTTTTTCCATATAGAAAATTGAAGCATCACAACGACTAAAGATTGTCTGATATAACTTATCAATAATAGTGTGTTTACGATCTGTAATATACGGATGAGTATATGATACTCTAAATCCAATGCTCCAATTTAAAAGTCCATACTTATGTGGCAAAAATGGTAGTATGCAATAACTAAATACATGAGGATCTGGCACAAAGCTTACAAGATCATATTGTTTTGTCAAGCGACAAATTCCTTTAATAAATATAAAGGGACCTAATTTGGAAAAGTTTAATTTTATCAATTTAAATAAGCATTTCTCCTTCGCTCCATTACTACGATAGTATGCTACTGTTAAATCATAATTAGCTGCTATAGTATTATAAATAGGAACATTATAGGAAGAAATGTCATTTTTAAGCAAAAGTACTTTTGGTTTCATATTAATTTTTTTAATTGTTCCGTCAGACAATATCGAACTATAAGCATAAGACCCACCTATGTTGACGGATAACCTTATTATTAAATGTGATAAACACCCTCGAGTGGGCAAATATTGAAACAATCCAATACTACCTTACCTTTGAGTTTATCCCAATTCTGCTTAATATGATCGTGTTTAACCATAACAACAACCATATCAAGATTCTTCAAGAACTCATCAAAGTCAGAGAACTGATTCTCTGCAATCTTATGATTCTCGAGAAATGGATCATAGCACTTCAAAGGACGCGCCAAATGGCGCTGCTGGATATCAAGCATCTGGAGTGTTGGGGACTCACGGAAGTCATCTACATTCTCCTTGTATGTTAAGCCATAAAGACCAACGCGACGATTGTCTGTGATATTATTCTCCTTCATGATCTCATAGATACGCTCGAGTACGAATGTTGGTTGAGAATCGTTTGTCTTCATTGACTCATCAATAACCTTTGCAAGCTGAGGGTAGTCACCTACAAGAAACCAAGGGTCAACAGAGATACAGTGGCCACCTACACCTTGTCCTGGCTGGAGGATATTCACACGTGGGTGCATGTTACAGATCTTGATGATCTCGTAAACATCCATGTTGTCGTGACGGCAAATACGAGAAAGCTCGTTAGCAAAAGCGATGTTAACAGCACGGAATGTGTTCTCTACAACCTTAGTCATCTCTGCTGTACGGATGTCAGTAACAACGATGTCACCCTGACAGAATGAAGCATAGTAGCTCTTTACCTTCTCACCAATAGCCTTATCATCAGCACCAACAGTACGATTGTTGTGGACCAACTCATAAACCATATTACCAGGGATGATACGTTCAGGAGCATGAACAAGGTTAATGTCCTCACCAATCTTAAAACCATTCTCCTCAATTACAGGGCGAACGAATTTGTCGATAGTACCAGGAGAAACAGTAGACTCGATAACGACAGTTGTACCTTTAGGACAAACCTTCATTACTTCTTTAACTGCACCCACTACATAACAAGCATCAACTTTCTTAGAGAACTTGTCATAAGGAGTCGGTACAGATACAATGTATATATCTGTCTTCTGATACTCAGTGGTGAACTTAATACCTGCCTTTACCGCAGCATTGAAAAGTTCATCAAGACCATCTTCCTTGAAAGTTGTCTTACCCTGGTTGAGAGTGTCAACCAATTCCTTGTTGTAATCTGTACCGATTACCTCAACGCCATGAGACGCCATCATGAGGGCGGTAGGAAGGCCGATATAACCCAATCCAACTACATTAATCATGATTTTAATATTTTGAAATTTCTATTTTTACTTATTTGCCGTAAGGCGCAGGATTCTCACCATTAAGAGCAGCAATAATGCGTGAGCATGCCTTGCCATCACCATAAGGATTGACTGCTTTGCTCATCTTCTCATATGCAGATGCATCATCGAGCAAGGTGCTAATATTACTGACAATTTTATCATTATCAGTACCAACAAGATAAACGGTACCGCTAGCAAGTGCTTCAGGACGCTCTGTGGTATCACGCATAACGAGTACAGGCTTGCCTAAACTAGGAGCCTCTTCCTGTATACCACCTGAGTCAGTAAGAACTATATTAGCCTTGTTCATCAAGTGTACAAACTCAAGCTACTGCAAGGGCTCGATGAAGAAGAAATTTGG
>ENA-OURC01000763-OURC01000763.1-human-gut-metagenome-genome-assembly--contig:-NODE-763-length-9969-cov-4.49062_pt1 | contig 9969 bp, 7 predicted proteins | sample MGYA00243026_ERZ508738 | MGnify/ENA primary metagenome ERZ508738 (study PRJEB26277, sample SAMN04329806) | human gut metagenome | biome: human-associated habitat | host: Homo sapiens | place: USA...
GATGTTGATCTTGCAAACGGCGCTCTTGGCGGCACGACGCAGCTGCTCCTCCGGCATGCCGATGGCATCCTTCAACGCACCGCCGTGCGTATTGATGATATGCACGTACTCCTGCGGCACGGACGAGGAGCCGTGCAGCACGATCGGGAACCCAGGGATGCGCTTCTCGATCTCCTCCAGGATGTCGAAACGGAGTTCGGGCGGCACGAGCACGCCGTCCGCATTGCGCGTGCACTGCTCGGGCTTGAACTTATTGGCTCCGTGCGACGTGCCGATCGAGATGGCCAGCGAATCCACACCGGTCTTCTTCACGAAATCCTCCACGTCCTCGGGACGGGTGTAGGTATGGTGTTCGGCCGAAACCTCGTCCTCGACACCGGCCAGCACACCCAGCTCGCCCTCCACCGTCACATCGTGCTTGTGGGCATACTCCACGACCTTCTTCGTCAGCGCCACGTTCTCATCGTAAGGCAGGTGCGAACCGTCGATCATCACCGACGAGAAACCCATATCGACGCAATCCTTGCAAAGCTCGAAGGTATCGCCGTGATCCAGATGCAACACGATCGGAATGTTCTTGCCCAACTCCTTGGCATACTCCACGGCACCCTGGGCCATGTAGCGCAGAATGGTCGGATTGGCATACTTGCGGGCACCCGACGACACCTGCATAATCACGGGCGACGAAGTTTCGACGCACGCCTGCACGATGGCCTGCATCTGCTCCATGTTATTGAAATTGAAAGCGGGAATGGCATACCCACCCTTGATCGCCTTGGCAAACATCTCGCGGGTATTCACCAGGCCCAGTTCTTTATAAGATACCATAATTATATAATAATTTAAGAATTTATGCGTTCCTATCTTTACAAAATTAAGCATTATTTCCTTAATAACAGGCTCTTTCCCGAATAAAAATCAGGCGGGAGAAAAAATAGCGCTCAAACGGAATATTCTGATTTTATTTTAGTAAATTTGCGAATAATTGGCAATTTTTCTAACGCTACAATAAAGACCTCAACACCATGTCGGAATTCATCTATCAAGAACCATTCCCGATCGAATGTGACAAGACGCAATATCGTCTGCTGACCAAAGAGTATGTCAAGATCGTCGAATGCGACGGACGCCGCATTCTCAAGGTCGATCCCAAAGGTATCGAACTGCTGGCCCGCGAAGCCTATACCGACGTATCGTTCTACCTGCGCCCGGCCCATCTGGAGCAACTCCGCCACATTCTGGAGGATCCGGAAGCTTCCGACAACGATAAATTCGTGGCCTACACCATGCTGCTCAACCAGACGGTCGCCGCCGAAGGCGAACTGCCGACCTGCCAGGACACCGGCACGGCCATCTGCATCGGCAAGAAGGGCGAGAATGTCTTTACGGGAGCGGACGACGCCGAATGTAGCGCCCGGGGCGCCTACGAAGCCTACAAGGAGCGCAACCTGCGCTATTCGCATGTGGTGCCCTTCACGATGACCGAGGAGAAGAACTCGGGCACGAACCTGCCCGCACAGATCGATCTCTACGCCGACAAAGGCAACGAATACAAATTCCTGTTCATCACCAAAGGCGGCGGCTCCGCCAACAAAACCTTCCTCTACCAGCAGACCAAAGCGCTGCTGAACGAGAAATCGCTTCTGGAATTTTTCCGCTCGAAACTCATGGATCTCGGCACCTCAGCCTGCCCGCCCTACCACCTGGCCGTCTGCATCGGCGGCACGTCGGCCGAAATGTGTCTGGCGACCGTCAAGAAGGCTTCGGCAGGTTACCTCGACCAGCTGCCCACCTCGGGTAACGAAGGAGGACGCTGCTTCCGCGACCTGGAGTGGGAACAGAAAATCCTCCAGATCTGCCGGGAGAGCGGTATCGGCGCCCAGTTCGGCGGCAAATACCTCGTACACGACGTGCGGGTGATCCGCGCTCCGCGCCACGCGGCGTCGTGCCCCGTCGGCATCGGCGTAAGCTGCTCGGCCGACCGCAACATCAAAGCCAAAATTACCGAAGAGGGCATCTTCCTCGAACAGCTCGAGAAGAACCCGGCCCGCTTCCTGCCCAAAGAGGCCCCCGCCATGTCGCCCGCCGTGGACATCGACCTGGATCAAGGCATGGACAAGGTGCGCGAAATCCTCTCCAAATATCCGATCAAAACGCGCCTGAACCTGCGCGGCACGCTCATCGTGGCCCGCGACATCGCCCACGCCCGCATCAAACAGATGCTCGATGAGGGCAAGCCGATGCCCGAATATTTCAAGAAACACCCGATCTATTACGCCGGTCCGGCCAAGACGCCGAAAGGAATGCCTTCGGGCAGCTTCGGACCCACGACGGCAGGCCGTATGGATCCTTACGTGGATCTGTTCCAGGAGCACGGCGGCTCGCTGATCATGCTGGCCAAGGGCAACCGCTCGCAACAGGTGACGGACGCTTGCCGAAAACACGGCGGATTCTACCTCGGTTCGATCGGCGGTCCGGCGGCTGTGCTGGCCAAAGATTCGATCAAATCGGTCGAAGTGGTCGATTTCCCGGAACTGGGTATGGAAGCCGTCCGCAAGATCTACGTCGAAAACTTCCCGGCCTTCATCCTCGTGGACGACAAAGGCAACGATTTTTTCGCGCAGCTCAAACACTAAACGCTCCGCCCCGGCCGTTATAGGGGCAACCAAGGAAACAGACAGTCAATGAAAGGTTTTTTCTGTAAAATAACCCTCGCATTATGTTTCGTAATCTTCGTCGGCTCCGCAGCAAGAGCCGACGAGGTTACTTTCAGCGCCAACGCCCCGATGGTCGTCACGGCAGGCGAAAGTTTCCGGGTGGAGTTCTCGCTCAACGCCACGCCCGACGACGATTCGTTCGAAGCGCCGGATTTCGGGGCGTTCGACGTACTGGCCGGCCCGGCGATCTCCCAGGGACACTCGATCCAGATCATCAACGGCGCGATGACCAAAAACGTCAATTATACGATCACCTACGTATTGCTGGCCCAGGACGCGGGCAACATCACGATCGGTCCAGCCTCGATCAAGGTCGATAAAAAAAGATACAAGACCCAGCCTCTGCCGATCGAGATCTCCGACAAACCGTCGGCAGGCAGCGCCCGGGCTCCGCAGGGAAATTCAGACTCTTCGGATGAAAGTATCGAGGAGGAAGCCCAGGGACAGATTGCCAAAGACGATCTGTTGCTGCGCGTCCACATATCGAAACAGTCGGTCTTCAAAGGCGAACCCCTGCTGGCGACCTTCAAGCTCTACCGCCGGGTGGCGATCGTGGGCTACGAAGACATTAAATTCCCCTCCTTCAACGGCTTCTGGACGCAGGACATCGACGTTTCGAACGCCATGTGGCAGCGTGAAACCCTGAACGGCAAGGTCTATGAATCGACAGTCGTAAAAGAGTGTCTGCTCTACCCGCAGCAGGCGGGTACGCTCGTGATCGAACCCGCAACGATCACCGCCATTGCACAAGTTATCGTACAGAGCCGCCGCAATATCGATCCGTTCTTTGGCGGCGGGCACGAAGTCTATAATTTGCGGCGCAAGTTGCAGACGCCCCGCGTGAACATCACGGTCAAAGAGCTCCCTGCGGGCGCTCCGGCCAGCTTTACGGGCGCCGTCGGCAAATTCTCCATGGACGCGTCGCTCTCCGCAGACCAACTGGCGGCCAACTCGGCCGGGACCTTCACGGTGAAAATCACGGGACAGGGCAACCTGCCTTTCATCCAAGCACCGAAACTGACGCTGCCCGCCTCGTTCGAGCAATACAACGTCAAAACCACCGAATCCATCCAAACGGCGACTGCGGGAACCTCCGGCTACCGGCAATTCGAATATCCGTTCATCGCGCGCGCCGAAGGGACGTACCGTATCGATTCGATTCTTTTCACCTACTTCAATCCCGACCGCCGGGAATATGTGACCCTCTCCTCGCAAAGCTTCCCGCTGCAAATCACACCGGATGCCAACGGCGGAGAGAGCTACATGGTCAAAGGACTCTCCAAGGAGGACGTTCAGATGCTGGGACAGGACATCCGTTTCATCCGCCTGGGCAAGGCACACCTCCAGCCGATGCACGAGCCATTCTTCCTGAGCGGACTCTATATCGGACTGCTGGCTGCGATTCTCGTCCTTTTCGCCGGAACTTACATCGCGCTGCGCAAGCAGATCCGCGACAGCCAGAATGCGGCTTTGATCCGGGGCCGGCGGGCCAACAAAGTGGCCATTCAGCGTTTCAGAATAGCCAAGAACTATATGGAAGAGCACAACCAGCACGCCTTCTACGAAGAGATGCTGAAGGCTTTATGGGGGTATATGAGCGATAAATTCAATATCCCGGTAGCCAATCTCACCAAGGAAAACGTCCGCGAAGAGCTCCACAAGCGCGGGGCTGCGCCGGAAGACACCCAGCTCTTCTCGGAACTCATCACCCGCTGCGACGAAGCCCAATATTCGCCCGTGGCTTCGGCCCGCATGAGCGACGTATATCGGGACGGCCTCGAACTGATTTCCCGCATCGAATCGATCATCAAACGCTAAAAGTCATGAAACGATATATTCTCTTTCTCCTTGCCACACTGTTGAGCGCGGCAGTTTCGGGGCAGACTGCCGCCCGAACCGATTCGCTGGCTCAACACCCGCAATCGGAGCAAACCGCCTCGGCAGCTTACGCATCCGATCCCGACAAATTGTGGGATCAGGCCAACACGGCTTACATCAACAACGACTTTCCTACGGCAATTTCGCTTTACGAAACGATTCTGTCGAGCGGCAAACAATCGGGCAAACTCTACTACAACCTGGCAAACGCCTATTTCAAGGAGCGGAAGATCGGTCGGGCGATCCTCAACTACAACCGGGCGCTGAAGCTCAATCCCGGGAACGAAGACATACGCTACAACCTGCAAGTCGCCGAGAAAATGACCAAAGACCATATCGACGCCGTCCCCGAATTTTTCGTCAAGACCTGGTTGTCGAATCTGCGCAATCTTTTGAGCAGCACGACATGGACCGTCCTCTCGCTGGTCTTCCTGGCGACAATGCTCGGCTCGGCGCTTTTCTACCTGCTCTCCCGTCGTCTGGTACGACGCAAGATAGGATTCTACGGCACCGCGACAGCCTTTCTGCTGTTGGTACTGACCCTCTGCTTCGCGGCCATCGACCGCCGGGAGGCGATCGACCGCACATCGGCCGTCGTACTGAGGGATGCCGTCGCCGTCAAAAGCTCTCCCGATCAGAACTCGACCGATCTCTTCATTCTGCACGAAGGCACCAAAGTAGAAATTTCGGACCGTCTGAACGGCTGGTGCGAAATCACCATCGCCGACGGCAAAAAGGGCTGGATGGAGTGCTCGACGTTCGAAACCATCTAAAAAACCGGATCCGCCCCTGCGAATCCAAAAATTTCCAAGAACGTGTCCAGACTGCTTCAAGACGTGACCGGAGAACTGTCGAAACTCCCAGGCATCGGACGCCGCACGGCGCTGCGCCTGGCGATCCACCTGCTGCGCATGGAACCCGATTCGGTAAGCGACATGACACGCAGCATCGACCGATTCCGCCGCGACATCAAATACTGCAAATTGTGCAATAACCTCTCGGATGAAGAAATCTGTCCGATCTGCGCCGACCGGGAACGCGACCATACGACCGTCTGCGTCGTAGAACAGGTCGCCGACGTACTCTCGATCGAAAATACCCGCCAGTATCGTGGACTCTATCACGTACTGGGCGGCGTAATCTCTCCGATGCAGGGCATCGCCCCTTCGGACCTGAAGATCGACCTGCTGATCGAGCGGATCGCCCAGGGAACGATCCGGGAAGTGATCCTCGCCATCTCGACCTCGGTCGAAGGCGAAACAACCCTGTTCTATCTGCTCAACCGGCTGCGCCAATACCCGCAGGTGAAAGTCACGTCGATCGCCCGGGGTATCGGCTTCGGCGACGAACTGGAATACGTGGATGAACTGACGATTACTCACGCACTGATGAACCGGCGGGAAATCGAATAGGAAACTCGCACCCGGAAAATCCGAACCTCCGCCAAATACAAAGCAACCGCGAATATCCGAAACGAATATTCGCGGTTGCTTTTTCACCGGACCGACATTTCGCCGCTGATCGACGAAATAAAGTTTATCAAGATCGAATCCCTATTTTTCGACCTGTTCCGGAATCCGCTTCGAGCGACATCGCCACAAACAGTATATACCGATTTCACAGTGGTCAAAACAAGGGTGTATCGCACATCCCTACCGAATCGCGTTATTGCAAAGATTCCTGCAAACTTTTCAGCGTGCGGTAAATTCCCTCCGCATCAGAACCGCACTGGGCATACAGTTGCGCGGGCGTTCCATGTTCGACAAAACGATCCGGAATACCCAGGCTCACGACCTTCGGCAGATAGCCGTGCTCGCAGAAGAACGCAACGACGGCTTCTCCCACGCCGCCGCGCAAGGCTCCGTCCTCGACGGTCACCACACAACGGAACTTACGTCCGACCTCGTGCAGCAGCTCCTGGTCGAGCGGCTTGGCGAAACGCAGGTCGTAATGGGCCACCCGAATCCCGTCCGCCTCCATACGCGCAATGGCCTCGGAAGCAAAATTGCCGACCGTGCCGATCGTAAGGACCGCAATCCGCTCCCCGTCCTTCAGGCAACGTCCCCGCCCGATTTCCATCGCTGCGAACGGCTCATCGCGCCAGGCGACGCCCACTCCGTTACCGCGCGGATAGCGGATGGCGAAAGGCCGGCCGGCCTCGAGCGCCGTAAACATCATGTTCCGAAGCTCCAGCTCGTTCATCGGCGCAGCCACCGTCAGATTGGGAACCGTACCGAAATAGGCCAGATCGAAAGCGCCGTGATGCGTCGCCCCGTCCTCACCCACCAGACCGCCCCGATCAAGGCACATGACCACCGGAAGACGCTGAATCGCCACGTCGTGAATCACATTGTCATAAGCCCGCTGCATGAAACTCGAATAAATGTTGCAGAAAGGCACCATGCCCGCAGCCGCCAGTCCGGCGGAGAAAGTCACGGCATGTCCTTCGGCGATACCGACGTCGAAACAACGCTCCGGCATCTCTTTCATCAGAATATTCATCGAACTGCCCGACGGCATGGCAGGCGTTATCCCCACGATCCGCTCGTCGGCACGGGCCAGATCGAGCAGCGTCTGTCCGAAAACATCCTGATATCGGGCCACCTCGGTCTTGCTGACGATCCGCTCGCCCGTTTCCGGATTGAATTTGCCCGGAGCGTGCCATACCGGCTTATTGCACTCGGCAGGCTTATAGCCCTTTCCTTTTACGGTCATCACATGCAGCAGCTTGGGACCCTCGATGCGCCGCAAGGCCGCCAGCACCCGCACCAGTTCCGGCAGATTATGCCCGTCGATCGGACCGAAATAGCGGAAATTCAGACTTTCGAACAGATTGCTGTTCTTCAACAGCCCTTGCTTGACGGCATTGCCCGCTTTCTGACAAAACCGCAAAACAGCCGGCGTATGGGACAAAATCCGCCACAAACGGCGTTTGATAGCGTTGTAGCGCCTCGACGTCGAAATCTTGACCAGGTAGTTCTTCAAAGCCCCGGTAGCCTGGTCGATGGCCATGTTGTTATCGTTGAGAATGACCAGCAGGTTGGTCTGCTTGCTCGCTCCGGCGTTGTTCAACCCTTCGAACGCCAGACCGCCCGTCATCGAACCGTCGCCGATCACGGCCACCACCTGCCGCTGCTCGCCCTTGAGTTCCGCAGCTTTGGCCATACCGAACGCCGCCGAAATCGACACGGAGGCATGTCCGCCGCCGAAAGCGTCGTAAGGACTCTCGGACATACGCGGGAAGCCGCTGATACCGCCCAGCTTACGATTGGTCCGAAACGCCTCGCGGCGCCCGGTAATGATTTTATGGGCATAGGTCTGATGCCCCACGTCCCACACGATTTTATCGTCAGGAGTATTGAATACGTAGTGCAGAGCGACGGCAAGCTCCACCGCCCCCAGGCTCGAAGCCAGGTGTCCCGGATTGGACGAACATTGCTCGATGATGTACTGACGCAGTTCGTCGCAATACTGACGCAAGTCAGAGCCCGACAACTTCTTCAAGTCATCGGGCGAATCAATCCGATCGAGCCATTTATATTCCGAATGCATCATGGATAGGCAAAGATAGCATTAAAAAACGACATTTTTTCGAAATTTTTCCTATCTTCGCATTATCAAATTCCGCTCCGCTTATGAAATACGACAGAATACTCCTGAAACTCAGCGGCGAATCCCTGCAAGGGATTCAGAAATACGGTCTTTCGACCGACGTGCTCCACAGCTATGCGGAGCAAATCAAAGCCGTCGTCCGAACGGGAGTCCAGGTAGGCATCGTCATCGGCGGCGGCAACATCTTCCGGGGACTTCAGGGCGCCCGCAAGGGATTCGACCGCGTGAAAGGCGACCAGATGGGTATGCTGGCCACGATCATCAACTCGCTGGCCCTGCAGTCGGCCCTCGAGGACAACGGCGTGAAAGCGAAAGTCCTCACCTCGATCCGGATGGAACCCATCGGAGAGTATTACTCGAAAGCCAAGGCGCTCGAATACCTCGAAGCCGGATACGTAGTCATCATCGGCGGCGGCACGTCGAACCCCTATTTCTCGACCGACTCGGCATCGGCGCTGCGCGGCATCGAGATCGAAGCCGACGTCATGCTCAAGGGCACGCGCGTGGACGGCGTCTATACGGCCGATCCGGAGAAAGACCCCGCCGCAGAGAAGTTCGACGAAATCACCTTCGACGAAGTTTATCGCCGCAACCTGAAGGTCATGGATATGACCGCCTTCACGCTTTGCCGCGAAAACGGTCTCCGGGTCATCGTCTTCGACATGGACACTCCGGGCAACCTGGAAAAGGTGCTCGCCGGAGAGAAGATCGGCACACTGGTCAAACTTTGAAAACATATTTAATTTCAATATCGCTATGAACGAACGTAAAAAACCAAATAACAAACGTCTTATACTGATGATCGTCCTGCTCGCGGTCGTCATCGCCCTGATGTGGCTGCTGCCCGACGGGTCGCAGCCTGCAGCCCCCGCAACGGACGCTCCGAAAACCGAACAGACCAAGAATACGAACGATACGCCCGACGACATCGAGGCTACGACCCTTGTTAAAGCCGGGACACAGGCACCCGATTTCCGGGTGGAAATGTTCGACGGTACGACCTTCACCTTGGGCAGTCTGCGCGGCAAAGTGGTGCTTCTGAATTTCTGGGCGACCTGGAGCGGTCCCTGCCGCGAGGAATTGAGCCGCGTACAGAAGGACATCATCGACCGCTTCAAGGGGAACGAAGACTTCGTTTTCCTGCCCGTATCGCGCGGCGAAACCCGCGAAACGGTCGCCGCTTTCCGGGAAAAGATGGGTTATACGTTCCCGATGGGACTCGACCCCGAACAGAAAATTTACAGACTTTACGCCTCCAACTACATTCCGCGTAATTTCCTGATCGGCAAAGACGGCAAAGTTATTTCCGCGACCATCGGTTACGAGGCCCCCGAATTCGACGAACTCATTCTGCTGATCGAGCGACAACTCAACTCCGCCAACTAAACAAATACGACATATGGATACCAAAACCATTCTTTCCGAAGCTTCCGACCGCATGCAGAAAACGATCGAGCACCTCGAAGAAGAGCTGCTCAACATCCGGGCAGGCAAGGCGAGCCCGACCGTGCTGAACGGAGTTTTCGTAGATTATTACGGATCTCAAACCCCGATTTCAGGCGTGGCAAGCGTCACGGTACCCGATGCCAAGACCATTCTGATCCAGCCCTGGGACAAAAACCTGATCCGCGCGATCGAAAAGGCGATCATCGACTCCAACATCGGGCTGACCCCCTCGAACAACGGGGAGCAGATCCGACTGTCGATCCCGCCCCTGACGGAAGAGCGGAGCAACGAGCTGGTCAAGCAGGTACGCCAGGCG
>ENA-OURC01000774-OURC01000774.1-human-gut-metagenome-genome-assembly--contig:-NODE-774-length-9866-cov-3.85078_pt1 | contig 9866 bp, 6 predicted proteins | sample MGYA00243026_ERZ508738 | MGnify/ENA primary metagenome ERZ508738 (study PRJEB26277, sample SAMN04329806) | human gut metagenome | biome: human-associated habitat | host: Homo sapiens | place: USA...
CATGAATGTGAGCAATGAGGGAAAGCTTATTGTGCGTGAGAAAATCCGCACCAAAAAGAAGGCAATAAAGGAGATGCTTGTGAAGATGCAGGCACTCTGCAAGGATGGTGCCGATTATTCGGATAAGGTCTATATATCAAATTCTGCATGCTATGAGGATGCTAAAGCCGTAGCTGATCTGATAGAGGCTGCCTTCCCTAAGATGAAGGGAAAAGTAGAGATAAATGATATCGGTACGACTATAGGAAGCCACACAGGTCCGGGAACAGTTGCATTGTTTTTCTGGGGTAATAAGAGAGAGGATTAGCCGGATATTTTAGCCTACATATCTGATTAGAATAATCAAAATCAATAAAGTTGATTATATTTTTATAAAAAATTAAATTACATCAATCAAAGTGATTAAATATAATCATTCCAATAACTGCGCTTATGTGTTACAATTATATCAGTTCAAACGAAAAGAGGTTTTAAGATGAAAGGATATGAAAAATACGAGCGCAGTTATTTTCTGCCTCCTGAATGCACTTATGACTGGGTTAAGAAGGATTATATAGATAAAGCACCACTGTGGTGTTCGGTTGATTTACGTGATGGCAACCAGGCTCTAATCGAGCCGATGAGTCTTGAGGAGAAGCTTGACTTCTTTAAGATGCTTGTAGATATAGGTTTTAAGGAAATCGAGGTAGGTTTCCCGGCAGCTTCTGAGACAGAGTTCAATTTCACGAGAGCTCTTATTGAGAGGGATATGATTCCTGATGATGTCACTATACATGTGCTGACACAGGCCAGAGAGCATATCATCAAGAAGACCTTCAAGGCACTTGAGGGAGCACCGAGAGCAGTTGTACATCTGTACAATTCCACATCTGTTGCACAGCGTGAGCAGGTGTTTAAGAAGTCAAAGGAAGAGATAAAGCAGCTTGCAGTTGACGGAGCTGTTTTACTGAGAGACCTTGCGGCAGAGACTGACGGTAATTTCCGTTTCCAGTATTCACCGGAGAGCTTTTCGGGCACTGAGGTGGATTATGCGGTTGATGTGTGCAACGCTGTGCTTGATGTATGGCAGCCAAAGGCTGATAATAAGGCCATCATCAATATCCCTACCACAGTAGAGAATGCTATGCCACATGTTTTTGCCACACAGATAGAGTATATCAACAAGCACCTCAAGTACAGAGACGGAGTAGTGCTTTGCTTACATCCTCATAATGACAGAGGCTGCGGTGTTGCCACATCAGAGCTTGGTGTGCTTGCAGGAGCTGAGGAGATAGAGGGTACGCTGTTTGGAAACGGTGAGAGAACAGGAAATGTAGATATCGTGACACTTGCCATGAATCTTTACTCACACGGAGTGGATCCACAGCTTGATTTTTCAAATCTGCCTGAGATCAGGGAGAAGTATGAGACATTTACCAGAATGAAGGTAGGCGAGAGACAGCCATATGCGGGAGACCTTGTTTTTTCTGCTTTTTCAGGCTCACATCAGGATGCTATCTCAAAGGGCATGGCATGGAGAGAGGAAAAGAAGCTTGATAAGTGGACGGTTCCATATCTGCCTATAGATCCAAAGGATGTCGGCAGGACATACGAGGCTGATGTTATCCGTATCAACAGCCAGTCAGGAAAGGGCGGAGTGGCATATATCCTTAAGCAGAGCTTCGGTATCAATGTGCCACAGCAGATGAGAGAGCAGGTCGGATACATGGTCAAGCAGGTATCGGACGAGGAGCACAAGGAGCTTTCACCTGAGTGGGTACACAGTATCTTTACAGACAATTATGTGGATTTTCATCCATATTTCACTATACCGGAGTGCCACTTTAAGCAGGTAAACGGCATTTTCGCAGAGGCAGTTATTTTACACAATGACAGCACCAGAAAGGTAGATGCCAATGGAAACGGCCGTCTCGATGCAGTCAGCAATATAATTAAGCAGTATTTTGACATTAGCTTTGAGCTCACTGTATACGAGGAGCATTCGCTTTCACACGGATCTTCATCAAAGGCTATGGCATATGTGGGTATCACAGTTGACGGCAGTATGTTCTGGGGCGCAGGTGTGGATGAGGATATCATCAAGGCATCAATCGGAGCGCTTGTTGTTGCGGTAAACCATTACCTTGCCACCAAGGCTGACAGTCACGTGAAGGATGAGCGCTATATTGCCATGCTCAACTTCATCCAGGCCAACTACAAGACAGTATCGCTTGCAGACATGGCTGCACAGTTCAACCTGACGGAGCCGTATATCTCCAAGTACATAAAGGAGAAGTCAGGCAAGACTTTCGGAGAGCTGGTCACCAATGCCAAGATGAAGAAGGCACGTACACTGCTGAGAAACAGCATCACAACTGTTGAGAATATCGCAATCGAGGCAGGATATCAGAACGTGGAGCATTTTAATAGACAGTTCAAGAAGCTGTATGGAATGACACCGCTTGAGTACAGAAATTCAAGCACAAAATAAGCGGATACAGCATTTTAATATAACCGGATCAATATGCTAAATGACAATTCATTCAGCTGTATTGGTCCGGTTTGCTTTTTATTACTGTACTTTTTATGTAAAAATCTGCATTAAAATTGTATAAAAATGGGAACAATGGGCTATTGATTGTATTTTATCAAGTAATTTGTTGTTTTTACAACGGATTATATGTACAATGCGGGTATAATATAAATAAAAGATAATTATTCAGAACTACTGATAACAAAGCAGATATTGAAAATTTGTGTTTGTGATGAATAGTTATAATAAAAAGCAACTATTTGAATTATAGTTTAAGAAAGAGAGGAACGTACATGAGCAATAAAACTAGCGCAGTTGTTAAGACAAACCCAAGAAAGGCTGTCATGATCGGATGTGGATTCGTTGGTTCGGCATCAGTTTTTGCACTTATGCAGAGCGGTCTTTTTTCTGAGATAGTTCTCATTGACGCTGATAAGGACAAGGCTGAGGGAGAGGCGATGGATATAAGCCACGGTATTCCTTTTGCCAGACCTATGAAGATATATGCAGGTGGTTATGATGATGTGGCAGATGCTGCTATCATTGTTGTTTCTGCAGGTGCAGGCCAAAAGCCGGGCGAGACAAGACTTGATCTGGTAAATAAAAATGTTGCAATCTTCAAGAGCATCATTCCGGAGATTGCAAAGAGAAATTTCGGTGGAATCTTACTTATCGTTGCAAACCCTGTAGATATTTTAACACAGGTGGCACAGAAGCTTTCAGGACTTCCTGAGGAGCGTGTCATCGGTTCAGGTACCGTGCTTGACAGTGCAAGACTTAAGTACGCGCTTGGAGAGCACCTTGAGGTGGACAGCCGAAGCGTACATGCATTTATCGTAGGTGAGCATGGAGACAGTGAGGTGGTTGCATGGTCATCAGCCAATGTTTCCGGAGTGGAGCTTCACAAGATGTGCGAGATGAGAGGTCACTACAAGCACAAGGAGAATACAGAGGAAATCGCTGCAAACGTAAAGAACAGTGCTTACGAGATAATCAACCGAAAGCATGCGACATATTATGGTATCGCTATGTCGGTCAGACGTATCTGCGAGGTAATCATGCGTGATGAGAAGTCTATTCTTCCTGTTTCACACATGATGCACGGACAGTACGGCATCGACGGTGTGGTTCTCTCAATGCCTGCAATCGTTGGAGCAAACGGAGTGGAGAGCGATATCCCAATCGAGTTAAACGGTGAGGAAGCTTTAAAGGTCAAGGAGTCTGCAGATGCACTTAAGAGCATACTTGACGGGCTTGAGCTGTAAATATCAGGCTCTTAATATTAATTTTGTAATATTAAACTTATATAAAATACTATAAATTCAGTAGGGTTTGGGGTATAATGATAACTGTCGGGCTGCATATATTATGTGCTCGGCGGTTATTTGATTTTATGGCAGATAACTATTTAGAATTACTGGGAAAAAGGAGTATATATAATGAGCGAAAGAAAACAAATCTATCAGGAGTTTCTGACAGGCGAAAGAGCCCTGTTTGCAAGCAACGATCTGGATATATATGATACAATTTTTGATGACGGAGAGTCACCTCTTAAGGAGAGCCATGGCATTAGCCTGACAGGCTGTTTTTTTAGATGGAAATATCCGCTATGGTACTGTAGTGACATAGCTGTAAAGGACTGTACATGGTTTGACATGGCGCGTGCGGGAGTCTGGTATACAGACAATATCTCAGTCATAGATTCAATAGTTGAGGCCCCTAAGAACTTCAGGCGCTGCAATAACCTAAAGCTTAAAAATGTGACATTCCCAAATGCCCAGGAGACCCTCTGGAGCTGTGATCATGTCGATATCGAGAATGTCTCGGCAAAGGGAGATTATTTTGGCATGAATACAAATAATCTTATCATGAAGAATTTCCAGCTGGTCGGCAACTATTCGTTTGACGGCTCAAGAAATGTAGAGGTGCACGATTCAAAGCTTATCTCAAAGGATGCCTTCTGGAATACGGAAAATGTAACAGTCTATGATTCATTTATTACAGGTGAATACCTTGGCTGGAACGCAAAGAATCTGACACTTATAAACTGCACGATCGAGAGCTTGCAGGGGCTTTGCTACATCGACAACCTCGTTATGAAAAACTGTAAGCTCATAAACACTACATTGGCATTTGAGTATTCTTCGGTAGATGCAGAGATTTGCAGTAAGGTGGACAGTGTTTTAAATCCGACAAGCGGAGTGATAAAGGCAAAGGAGATTGGCACACTGACTATCGAAAAGGACAGAGTTGACCCATCAAAGACTAAGATAATATGTGAGGGAAAATAATCTATGTATGATTTTGACACCGTTGTAGACAGAAGAAATACAGGCTCACTAAAGTGGGATGTGGCAGAAAATGAGCTCCCGATGTGGGTAGCAGATATGGATTTTAAGACAGCTCCCCAGATAATAGAGGCAATATCAGCGCGTGTTTCTCACGGAGTGTTTGGCTATTCCATCATTCCGGATGAGTGGAATGATGCGTATATTTCGTGGTGGGACAGACGCCATGGGCTTAAAATCGAAAGAGACAGCCTGATTTTTTGCACAGGGGTCGTACCGGCCATATCATCTACAGTGCGAAAGCTCACAACACCTGGTGAAAATGTGCTTATCATGACACCGGTATACAATATATTTTTTAATTCCATATTTAATAACGGCGTAAATGTGCAGGAAAGCCCGCTTGGATACGAAAACGGCAGATATTTTGTGGACTATGACAGGTTGGAGCATGACCTTTCCAATCCACAGACCTCGCTTATGATATTTTGCAACCCTCACAATCCGTGCGGTATCATCTGGACAAAGGATGAGCTTGCGAAAATAGGTGCACTCTGCAGGAAGTACAATGTGACGGTCATATCAGACGAGATACACTGCGACATCACAGCACCGGGAAAATCATACGTGCCGTTTGCGGCAGCATCAGAGGACTGCGCCGATATAAGCATCACCTGTATTGCTCCGACCAAGTGCTTTAATATGGCAGGCTTACAGACTGCGGCAGTGATGGTGCCAAATGAATTTTTGCGCCACAAAGTATGGCGCGCATTAAATACAGACGAGGTGGCGGAGCCAAACGCATTTGCCATCACGGCAGCAGTTGCGGCATTCACAAAGGGTGAGCCGTGGCTTGAGGAGCTCAGAAAATATCTCTGGGAAAACCGCAAAAAAGTTTGTAGCTTTGTGGCAGAAAATCTGCCGCAGATACATGTAGTGGATGCCGATGCGACATACCTCATGTGGCTTGACTGCAGTGCACTCACAGATGATTCTGTGGCATTTACGCAGATGATTCGCGAAAAAACAGGACTTTATCTGTCGGAGGGAGCCGAGTTTGGAGGCAATGGCCGTTACTTTGTGCGATTGAATATCGCATGCCCCGGTTCAGTGCTTATGGAAGGGTTGGAAAGGTTAAAAAGAGCTCTCGTTTAAGCTGAATATGTACATTTTTTAAAATAAATAAGACCGGTGATCGGCCGGTCTTATCTGATATAATTAAACATTTATGGCATACAAGATTTAGAAATATATCATGCATACGTTTGTTTTCTGATTCGATAGTTAGTATACACTAACACGAATTAGAAGTCAATAACAAATATGGATTTTTGTGATTTTTATAAATCACGTACAAATCAAAAAGAAAAGTTTTGCAAACAATAAAATGTATGTTATAATAATATAACTGAATTAAAACGAATGAAAATAAACTCACGGGGGTATTCGAAATGCGAAACAATGAATCATCAGAAAACTATTTAGAGACCATACTTATTCTCAGCAAGAAGCTTCCTGTGGTACGCTCAGTTGATATAGCAAATGAGCTTGGATTTAAGAAATCCAGCGTGAGTATAGCCATGAAAAACCTTAGAGAGAAGAACAATATCACAGTTAGTGATGCAGGCTTTATCACACTCACAGAGTCGGGAAGACAGATAGCAGAGATGATATACGAAAGACATGAGCTTTTGTCAGAGTGTCTTGAGAAGCTTGGTGTTGATAAGGAGATTGCAGCAGAGGATGCATGCCGTATAGAGCATGTCATCAGTCCTGAGAGCTTTGAAGCAATCAAGAAGCATATACATAAGAGCTGATATATGAAACCAGTACCGCAGGGTACTGGTTTTTTAGTGTATCGTTTTTCTTGTATATATGAGAAAAATCATCTATAATAGTGAAGCTGTAATCGGCGACATAAAATCTGAAAGGGGAAAAGATGAAACAGATATTAAAATATTTGAAGGAGTACAAAAAGGAATGCATCTGTGCTCCGTTATTTAAGCTGCTGGAAGCATCCTTTGAGCTTATAGTACCGCTTGTCATGGCGGCAATCATTGATAACGGAATTACGGCTTCGGACAAGCCATATATATGGAAGATGGGAGGTGTGCTGGTGCTGCTTGCGGCAGTTGGTCTGGTAAGCTCGGTCACAGCACAGTATTTTGCGGCAAAGGCGGCAGTTGGTTTTTCTACAAAGCTTCGCCATATATTGTTTGAAAAGATAGAGTCACTGTCATTCTCAAAGATGGATACAGTGGGCACATCGACACTTATCACGAGGATGACAAGCGATATAAACCAGGTGCAGTCAGGAGTCAATCTGGTACTTCGACTCTTCCTTCGCTCGCCATTTATTGTATTCGGAGCTATGGCGATGGCTTTTACAGTAAATGTAAGAGCGGCAATGGTTTTTGTAGTTACTATACCTCTGCTTTCAATAGTGGTATTCTCAGTTATGGCTGCAAGCCTTCCTCTTTACAAAAAGGTGCAGAGCTCTCTTGACACAGTGCTTTCACACACCAGGGAGAATTTAGAGGGAACCAGGGTTATAAGAGCTTTCAATAAGCAAAATGATGAGATTGACAGCTTCAACAGGGACAACGAGTTTTTAACCAATATGCAGCAGGTTGTAGGACGAATCTCAGCACTCACCAATCCTCTGACATTTATCATTATAAATATCGCAACAATCGCAGTTATCGTATCAGGCGGCAAGCAGGTATACGCAGGAATCCTCACACAGGGTGAGGTTGTGGCACTTGTAAACTACATGTCACAGATACTTGTCGAGCTGATAAAGCTTGCAAACCTCATCGTACAGGTGACAAAGGCAGTGGCGTGCGGTAATCGTATAGCGGATGTGCTTTCTATCCCATCAAAGCTTCCTGAGAAAAATCCTAAGCTCATTGATGCAAAGGACGGCGCACCTGAGGTTGAGTTTGACCATGTCTGCATGACCTATGAGGGAGCGGCCGATGAGACACTCACAGATATAAGCTTTACAGTGCAAAAGGGGCAGACAATCGGAATCATCGGTGGTACAGGTTCAGGAAAATCAAGCCTTGTAAACCTTATCCCGAGGTTTTATGATGCCACAAAGGGTACTATAAGGATTCAGGGAAATGATATAAATGACTACGATGCAGTGCAGCTTCGAGATAAAATCGGTGTTGTAATGCAAAAGGCAGTGCTTTGTGCAGGAACGATAGCCGACAACCTGCGCTGGGGCAAAAATGATGCCACAGAGGAGGAAATGTGGAAGGCACTCGATATAGCACAGGCGACAGAGGTTGTAAAGGGCAAAGAGGGAGGCCTTGACTACATGATAGAGCAGGGCGGCAAGAACTTATCAGGCGGTCAGAAGCAGCGTCTTACAATTGCCAGGGCGGTTGTAAAGGATCCTGACATACTGATACTTGACGACAGTGCATCGGCACTTGATTTTGCTACAGATGCGAGTCTTCGCGCGGCATTAAAGGGCATGCATGGTGACAAGACAATATTTATCGTGTCACAGCGTACCTCATCTATCCAGTTTGCGGACAATATCATAGTGCTCGACGACGGACAGATGGTTGGCTTCGGACCTCATGAAAAGCTGCTTGAGACATGCGAGACCTACAAAGAGATATATGATTCACAGTTTAAAAAAGAGTCGGATATGACCAGACAAAAGGAGGTGTAGAGTATGGCTACGGATAATGCGAAGATGAATAAAGCAGGCACAATGCGCAAGGTATTAAGCTACATGAAGAGATATATTCCTTTGCTTGTAATTTCACTTGCCCTGTCTGTTGTTACAGTGGCGCTTACGCTTTATTTTCCAATCCTCACAGGACGCGCAATTGATTTGATCGTAGGAAAAGGAAAGGTTGATTTTACGGCTATGACAGCCATCCTCACAAGAGCAGCAATAATAGTCGTCATAGCGGCAGCAGCCCAGTGGCTTACAAATATCTGCAACAACAGGATGACCTACAACATAGTGAGGGATATAAGGCGTGATGCATTTTTAAACATTGAAAAAATGCCGCTTTCCTATATTGACAGCCACTCACACGGTGATATGGTCAGCCGTATCATCGCCGATGTAGATACATTTTCAGAGGGACTTTTGATGGGCTTCACGCAGCTCTTTACAGGAATTGCAACAATAGCAGGTACGCTTATTTTCATGCTTACAATAGATGTGAAGATATCATGCATTGTAGTGCTCATCACACCTCTGTCACTTTTTGTGGCAAGCTTTATCACTAAAAAGACATATTCCATGTTCCAGCTGCAGACAAGAACAAGGGGGGAGCAGACATCACTCATCGACGAGATAGTAGGAAATGAAAAGGTCGTACAGGCCTTCAACCATGAGGATGAGGCGCTTGAGCAGTTTGACGAGATAAATGACAGATTACAGAAATGCTCACTGAGGGCAACATTTTTCTCAAGTCTTACAAATCCGTGTACACGTTTTGTCAACAGTCTTGTGTATGCCGGAGTCGGAATTTTTGGTGCCATGAGTGCACTCACCGGCGGAATCACAGTAGGACAGCTTTCATGCTTCTTATCATACGCCAACCAGTACACCAAGCCGTTCAACGAGATATCGGGTGTCATCACAGAGCTTCAGAACGCACTTGCCTGTGCTGCTCGTATCTTCGAGCTGATTGAGGAGAAAAAGGAGATACCGGATGCTTCGGATGCGGTAACACTCGATGAGGCAGACGGCCGTGTGGACATAGAGGATGTTTATTTCTCATATGTGCCGGATAAAAAGCTTATCGAGGATTTCAATATCCACGTAAAGCCTGGACAGCGCGTGGCTATCGTAGGTCCGACAGGCTGTGGAAAGACGACTATTATCAATCTGCTTATGAGGTTTTACGATGTAAACAGTGGAACAATTAAGGTGAGTGGACATGATATCAGAAAAATCACGCGCGAGAGTCTTCGTGACAACTATGGTATGGTGCTTCAGGAGACATGGCTCAAGAAGGGCACAATCCGTGACAATATCATAATGGGAAAGCCTGATGCCACAGATGAGGAAATCATTGCAGCAGCAAAGG
>ENA-OURC01000782-OURC01000782.1-human-gut-metagenome-genome-assembly--contig:-NODE-782-length-9798-cov-3.81515_pt1 | contig 9798 bp, 5 predicted proteins | sample MGYA00243026_ERZ508738 | MGnify/ENA primary metagenome ERZ508738 (study PRJEB26277, sample SAMN04329806) | human gut metagenome | biome: human-associated habitat | host: Homo sapiens | place: USA...
GAAGTGAGCTAAGCGAATATCGCCAAGAAAAACAAGGAAATAGAACGTATCGACACCGAAATAAAACGTTTAAACGAACTGGGGAAGGTCAAAAAGAAGGCGGAAGCCGGGGAGTATAAAAATACGGAAACGGACGCCACGTTAAAACCTCTGGAGATCGAGCACGAAAAACGTATGCTTCTAATCAAACAGAACCGGGAGAAGGAAAATAAGACGGAAGCCCAGTATATTCTCGAAGGGACGGCGGAAAACCTTCGCTATTACCGGGAACGTATCGACGCACTCCAGAAGCTGGAAGCAAAAACGCCGGCTAATAAAAAGAAATTACTCGATGAAATCCACAAGCTCGAAACAGAAGCACAGACGGCCATTTTTACGGAAACCGGCAAGCAGGAGGACGCCCGTATAAAACTGGTACAGGAGAAACGGGACGAACGGTTAAAGATTGAAACCGCCTATTACAATGTCCAGAAGGACACCATGGAAAAAGCGGTATTAAACCAAAGTATCACGCAGGAAGCCGCCGACGCCTATATGCTGGAAGTTGAAGCGGAGCACGCCGCAGAACTTCTGGAGATAAACCGTACTTACCAGAATGATATTGCCGCTTTGGAAATTACCGGTAAACAGAAACGTATAGAAACAGCGACGGAAGCGGCCGACGCCGTGCGTGAGTCTGAAATGAAGTTATTGCGTGATCGGGCGGCCATTGCTCAAAAAGTACGTGAAATAACTTCCGTTCCGGTAGGAATAACCGGTATGCAGGAAGCACACCGGAAACAGGTTCAGGATGTAGAAACGACTTATAATGCCATAATTGAGATAGCGAGGCAGGCGGGAATTTCTACCGTTGGTTTGGAGAAACAGAAACAGCAGGAAATTAGCCAGCTTGAATTTGAGTACCAGAATAGTTTATACCAGATTCAATCCCAGATCGGCGTATCATGGGCACAGGAATACACGAATGAACTGGCCCTGTGAAAGAATCTGCACGATCAGGAATTAATAGATGAAAAGACATACCAGCGTAAAAAGCTGCAAATGCAGATGAATAACGCTAAAAAATACTTTGACTACTATTCCGGTCTTTCCTCTTCCATGGTGGAAGCCATTCAACAAGCCGAAATCGACCAGGTGGAAGCAAAATACGATGTTCTCATACAGGAAGCCGAGAACAACGGTGAAGATACTGCCGCCCTGGAAGAAGAGAAGGAAAATAAGAAACTGGAGATTCAAAAGAAGTACGCGGATGTAAACTTTGCTATCAAGTGTTCCCAGATCATAGCAGATACGGCCGTTTCGATTATGAAGGCGTACGCGGACCTCGGGCCGATTGCCGGAACCGTTGCTGCAGTAATGCTTGCGGCTACCGGTGTGGCCCAGCTTGCATCGGCCAAGGCAGAACGGGACAGGATTAAAAACATGTCCTTGAAAAACACCACCGGCAGCAAGACCGCCACGGCTGAACGTGTTGTTTCCGGTTCTTCCGGTGGTGGGTATTATGAAGGTGGTTACACCGGTCCCGGCGGACGTTATGAAGTGGCCGGCGTGGTTCATAAGGGGGAATATGTGGTACCACAGCCGGAAATGAATAATCCTAAAGTGATCGACGCCGTTAGCACTATCGAAGCGATCAGGCGGCAGCGTACCAGTGCCAACCCGTTACCACAGAATCCGGGCGAATATTATGAAGGCGGTTGCGTGACCTCCCCTGCAGGTGAATCTTCGGACCGGGAGTCACTGGAAGCGGCAAAGGAGCTTCGCGCCTCCTGTGAGGCTATCAAATTGATAAAGGCCTATATCGTTTACCAGGATTTGGAGAAGGCCAAAGAAACTATAGATAACGCCCGCGACACCTTTACACGCGGAAAATAAGTAATCATTATGCTAAAGATTAAGACGAACAAAGGTTATCTGGACTTAGGGGGTGACTTTACCGTACAGATCGACGAGAAATCCCCCGTCATGAACGACCGGGGATCACAAACCGTACCGGTCACGGTTCCCGTCACTGCCAACAATGCAGGGATAACCGGTTTTGCCCACCGGCTCGACATGGGTGTAAAACCGATGAATGAAGATCAGACATGTACGGTATTGGACGGGGTGTATAAACGTACCGGAAAGATAAATATCGTTTCCGCCGGCAGGACGGAAGGAATTACTTTAAATATCGGTTTTGACAATTCGGAAGCCTACAGCGCCTGGAAAGCAAAGAAACTGAACTCGATCACATTACCCAGCATAAGCGGCGGTACCGTTAGCGGTCTTATGTCCTCTATAAACTGGTTCTTCACGGATTCCCATGAAGATTTTGCCATATTTCAAATAGTAGTCAAAAATGATTCCAAGGACGGCACGTATTACCCGCAATACATAAACCGTATCACTTTGGATTCAAACGGTGAATATGCCTTATGCTATCAGGCAAGGACGGAAACACTACTGATAAATGATACCCCGACCGAAACGAGTTTACCGGAAGGGTACGGCGTGGCCCCCTTCTTATACGTGCACCGTGTCCTGGACTTTATATTTTCAGAATTTGGTTATACTATAACCGAAAATCCTTTTAAGACGGACAAGGAACTTTCCAGCCTGGTAATCCTGAACAATGCCGCCGACTGTTGCGTGACGGGTATCCTCAATTATGCCGATTTAATGCCGGATTGTACGATTGAGGACTTTTTAAACGCGCTGTATGTACGTTTCGGACTGGTTTATAATGTCTCTTCCGATACGAAAACGGCCACTTTAAGACTGATCCGGGATATAATGGAAGATGAACCTGCCGTTGATCTGTCCCGGAATCTGACGGCGGAACCCCTTATCAATTATGAAACGGCCCGTCAGATAAAGTTATCGGCCAAAACGTCTTTTACCGGTGCCGCGCCTTCGGTGGAACGGTACGAGGACTATATCAAGGGGAACGAAAAAATGGTTATCCGTGTAAGCCGTTTCGATCCTTCCCAGGCCTCCGTGTGGCTGAACTACGAGAAGACCACCGGCAACTGGTACAAATGGGATTCGGGCAACAAGAAGCATACGTTATCATCATCCAGTTTCTTTAACTGGGACCGGAAGACGGAAAACGTAGAGGACGAGGAGCTGGCGAGCGATGATGAATGCGTGTTTATGGATTTTGCCCCGAACGGCCTTCTTTCCCCGTATTACCTGGCCGGGTATGTGCACCGTTATACCTACCTGAAAACCTCTTCCGATGATGAAGAGGATTCGGAAAAGGAGGAGACGCCGCTTTCCTTCGCTTTCGCTTTTACAAAGGCCGTTACGGAAAGTACGGATTATTCCTTCGGTTCTATTTTACCATACGCTCCGGACGGCGGAGAAATTACGTTAAAAGACGGCAGCAAACATACGATATCGCTTTTATTCCAGTTTGAAGACGGTCTGTTTGCCAAGTTCTGGCAGAAGTATGACGCCGTATTAAGGCACTCTTTTAACCAGGTGGACACAAACACCCTTTTACCGGTTCACCAGCTTATGAAAATGGATGTCTTGACCCCGGTAGCCCTGCGGGGGCAGTACATGCTTCTGGACGGCCTTTCCTATTCGCTTCCTGCGGGTAAACTGGTACCGGTAAACATTACGTTGCGTTCCCTGCGTCTGATCGGTCCCTATAATCTGGATAATGAACAGGGCATTCCCGTGTGGGGCGGTGCTTCCTACGTGTGGGTCGTATATTCTTCCAATTTGCAGAGTGTACAGGCCGGAAGGGTGGAATATTGGGAAGATTATTACCGTTATCACTGGATGTATGCTGTGTACGGTTGCCGTGTATCGAATACGATATATGACGGGTATGTTACGCCGTCAACGGATGAGGATATATTAAAAAATCCGCCCACCGCACAGGATAACATCATAGAAAAAACTTACAAATGTAAGATAGAGGTTGAAATCGAGGTAAACGAGCGTTCCGGCGCGGCCAACTATTTTTGTTACGAAACGGAAGAAGTCGAATACCAGGTAAGGTTTGTCGCATCGAGGGTGCTTAGCTGATCCCGTCCTTTATTCTTCCTTTGATAAACCCAACTTTTGCAGCATGGAAAAGCAGAATAATATCATCCTTGCCCCGTCATCTTCACAGGTGACGGAGCTTTATAAGCTTTGGAGGGAAAACCATGCGGGGCGGCTCTCGGACTTTTACAAGTTCCTGACGTCTCCCACGGATCAGCGTGATCGTTTCCTTTCCGGACTTGAAAATAAGAGTGAGTTTAACGGAATATTCATCGTTAACACCTTTGAATTATGAGTTTGACAGCAAACATTGATCCGACGGAAAACGCCTTTACCGGAAACCCTGTTTATCTTTCGGTAGAAACTACTTCTATGGCGACTTACAATATAATGTATTTCGTGAACTTTGAATTTATGCGTTCCATATTTACCGGTAACGGTAATGGAAGTTTCAAGGTGAATATCGCGGAGGTCCTGGAAACGCTTTTTGTTGATATTCCCCCGTTAACGGACAGTTCCGAGATGTTGATAAGCCTTTCCGATAAACGGTATAACAAGGCGGTCGTCACGATCACCCTTCAAAATGAGGAGGAAGAAACGGCCACTTTGGTTGTTACTGCCTGGCGTGGCGGTATATCCAAACGGGCTTTTAAGAAATTGCATGAAGAAGGTAATAACATCTTTTCTTTGAAGTTCTTGAATGAATCCTGCAATTTCTTCTTTACCACCCGGAGCAATGACTGGCGTATAACGATGCGCGAGACGGAACTTTACCCGCTCTGTTTCATCTATCCGGAGCACGAGCTGAAAATAACGGAACTTCTTACCGGACAAAGCCTTGCAGTACCAGGCACGGCAGGGAATTTCTACGCCTTGAACCTGGAGGCCGTAAGACTTAAATTCTTTACCGATTACGGGGTACTGGCCAACCTTTTTGACGTGTATAGCGGTGAAACGTTCGCTCTCCGGATCGGGATCGAGCAAAGCCCGACGGTCCGCGAGCGTTACCGGCTCCGGTTCCTGAACAGTTACGGGGTTTACGAGGTGTTTTCCCTGGAAGGCGAGGCGAGCGTAACTCCCGGCATGGATGAAGACGAAGACGCTGTTTTCCGGCGTTACGATGAAATTACCGATGATTATTATTCGGATCGCATACGTACGGAGATACAGGAAGCCGTAACGGTTAAGACGGGATTCAAACGCCCGCAGGAAATACGCTTTCTTCTTGACCTGCTTTCCTCCGATGATGTCTACCTGGCAGGTTACGGCCGGGAAGAGATCAAGGTAATTCCTTCGGCGGAAGAGTTTTCTTACCGTGTCCGTCCGGACGCGCCGCAGAACGTGACGTTAAAGCTCACGTTTGCCGAGAAGGAGTCCAACTGGACGGGAGAAATCACGGAAAGCGGCTACCGGAAACCGCGGGTTCATTCCAAAGAGTTCAGTAAACAATTTAATTAATGTATCTATATGGCAACACAGGAGTATATCGATGATCTTATTATAGTCATTGAAACCGCGGAGGACGCGGAAAGCGTTACCAACCAAATGGTGGCGGCGGTTCTTGGCTTCTTGAACGAACACCTGAAACTGGTTTCCCAGGGTAAGGAAATCGAGGCGGAGGAAGCCGCCCGCATTGCCGCCGATGCAGCCTTGCAGAAGGCTATCGACGCCGTTTCTCTACGTATCGACCGGCTTGTCGGCAACAACGCTTCGCAGGCAATCGACAACTTTAACGAAATTCTTGCTTTTCTGGACGGGCTTAAAGACAGTGATTCGCTGGCCGCATTGCTGGCCGATATCAACGCCCGTATCGGCAGCGAAGACGGTTCACAGAGTGAAGACGGTTCCCTTTGGGGAAAGCTGAAAAGTCTGTCCCAGGATATTAGCAGTTGTTCCGAGGACATAAGCACGTTGCAGGCAGACCGTGACGAAATGAAACAGGAGTTGCAGGAAACTGCCGGGCGTCTGTCTTCCACCTTTACCAATGTAAACAACCTCTTGAACGCCGGCAGCGTTTATAGTGATCTGTCGGGGGTGTTTGCAGCATTGAAAACGGCGGGGAAGATTGACGATGTCCGGAAAAACGGCGTGATCCTTTCTTTCCTCACTGCCGACGGCTGGGTGACGAAACAATTTAAAGGCAATCCGGACACGGATTTTGAGAATGTCGAAAAGTGGGAGGATTTCGGCAGCGGCGGTTCAGGCGGCGGGAATACCTATAATGTAACCGGCAGTGTGCCGCTTACGGAAGGTTTCTATACCCTGGCTTCCGCCATTGCCGCGGTACCGGAGAAGTGGCGCGGCCGGGGGCGTGTCATCACCTTTGAAACATCGCTCGGCAAAAGGGAGACGTACCAGTTTACCGGAACCGCCCTGGATGCCTGGGACCAGGAGGCGAGCTGGGAAGAGTTCGGCGGCAAAGGAACGGTAAAGAGCGTAACGGTAAACGGCGAGAAGCAGACGCCGGACGCGGCCGGTAATGTGAATGTAAACGTGGATATCCTGGAAGTGGACGAGACTTTGTCCGCCGATTCCACCAATCCGGTAGAAAACAAGGTAGTAACCGCCCGTTTTAACGAGGTGGACGCTTCCACGCTGTTTAACGTAAATGCGGAGGTAAGCGAGGATGAAACATCCGTCCGTCTGTCTTTCCAGAACAAAAGCGGCGCGGAAATTACCGCCGTGGATATCCCGGCCGGTTCCGGTGGAGGTTCCGGCGAAACGGTGGCTACTAAAATTGTCTTGAATGCGGCTGTAGATAACGCCATAATCAAGGAAGGCGGAAACGCCCGTCTTACTTATACATACGATCACCAATACACCACGGTGGATGAAAAGGGGGAATCTACCGGGCAAAAGGCGGATATCACCGTTACGATCAGGCGTGGAACAACTACCATGTATTCCCAGACGGTCAGCGATGTTTCCAAAGGCAGTTACGAACTGGACCTTTCAAGTTACTTGCTTGTTGGGAATACCGATATTTACGTAGTGGCAACCACAACCGATCCGACTACCGGCAAGAAACAGACCCGACAGGCGTTTACATCCGTGAAGGTTGTCAGCCTTTCCCTTACCAGCTCTTACAATCTGGCCGGGGCCATAGCCGCAGGCGGTTATACCCTGGCCGACACGATTAATATCCCTTATGCCGTGAGCGGTTCCGGAACAAAGGTCGTCACGCTTTATCTGAACGGCCGGCAACAGAACGCGCACACCATTACAAGATCGGGAACGACAAACGGCAGTTTCAGTTTGTCCCCCTCTTCGCTTGTGACCGGCCGGAATACCGTTCAAATGGTTGCCGAAATGGAGGCTTCCGCCGATCTCGTGTTAAAGTCTGAAAGTATCTATATTGATATTCTGAAATCCGGAGGATCGGCACCGTTCATCGGCACGATGATGAGTTTTCCGGACGGCCGTATTTTTACGGAGGACCATCTTGTTCCGCGCTTGGAAGCGGGGCAGTACGAACAGGTAAAATTTGACTTTGTGGCTTATGATCCTGACGCAACGCCGGCTCAAATGGACGTTTACCGGGACGGGGTGAAAACGCAGTCTGTCAGTGTGGCCCGTACTACGCAGACATATACCAACCGTTTTACGGAGCAGGGCGAGATCACTATGAAATTTAAGACGGGGGCCACGGAATACCCGTTTTATATCGACGTAACGGAAAGCGGGATCGACTTGCAGGAAACTACCGCCGGGCTTGTACTGAAACTTTCGGCAGCCGGGCGGAGCAACAGCGAATCCGATCCGGGAGCCTGGGATTATGGCGACATACATACGACATTTTCTGGTTTCGACTGGAGCAGCAACGGCTGGACGGGTGACGCCCTGAAACTTACGGGAGGCGCGAAGATTGAAATCGGGTACCGGCCGTTCTCCACGGATGCAACCACTACCGGGGCTACCTATGAAATGGAAATTCTTTGTTCGTCGGTAACGGACCGGCAGGGGGTGATACTGGACTGTATGGCCGGCGATATCGGTTTCCAGATGACAACGGAGCAGGCCCTTATGCGTGTTTCCGGCGGTACGGAAGTAAGTACGAAGTTTGCAAGTGATATGAACCTGAAAATGGCCTTTATTGTCGGGGCCAAGGCCGGTAAGCGGTTGCTGGAACTTTATGTAAACGGAATCCGTTGCGGAGCGGTGCAGTATGGGGCTACCGAAGGATTACTGCAGGCGGAACCGGTGAACATCCGTTTGTTCAGTGATACGGCGGATGTGGAGATCAGGAATTTCCGTATTTATAACCGTGCGCTTACGGATGATGAAGAATTGAACAATTACATGGTAGACCGGACTACGTCGGACGAAATGGTCCTGTTATTTGAAAAGAATGATGTTACGGGGGACAACGGTACGGATATCGACATAGACAAGTTACGCGCCCAGGGAAAGGCGGTTATGCGAATTGTCGGCGATGTGAACCTTGTCAACGCCACCAATAACAAGAAATTCGAGGTACCGGTCGATATCTATTTTTATAGCCCGCAGGGTAAGGAGTACGATTTTGTAGCAAGGAATGTCGGTCTAAGAATACAGGGTACATCATCCACCACTTATCCGCGTAAGAATTACCGTCTTTATTTCTTGCGCCTGGAAAAATACGGTACCACGCTGGAAGTTAACGGCGTGGATGTGCCGTCCCTTGAATACAGTTTCAAACCGGGAGCACGGCCGATCAGTATATTCTGTTTGAAAGCGGACTTTTCCGATTCTTCCGGTACACATAATACCGGTGCGGTGCGTATTGTGAACGACGTTTGGAAGAGGTGCGGGTGGCTGACACCGCCGCAGGCTGCATATAAGGGGGAATATGACGTACGTATAGGCGTGGACGGTTTCCCTATGGACCTGTTTTATGACAACGACGGCACCGGTGCGAATACTTATCTGGGAAAATACAATTTCAATAATGAGAAGTCGGAAAGTGCGATCATTTACGGTTTTGAAGGAATTGAAGGATTCAACGACGAAGCGGCCCTGAACGGGCAGCGTAACAAATGTATCTGTCTGGAGTTCCTGAACAACTCCGAGGCCCTTTGTCTGTTCGGGACTACCGACATGTCTTCTTTTGATGATGCGCTGGAATTTCGTTTCAAGGCGGACACTACCTGGGCGGATGCACACGAGGACGACAAGGCGGCAGTTACAAGGCTTTGGAACTGGATCGATTCATGTAAGGATGATCCCGCCAAGTTCCTGGCGGAATATAACCAGTATTTCGGTAATGACAGCCCGTTTGCATGGTATCTGATTACCGATTACTTTATGGCTGTGGATAACCGGGCAAAAAACATGATGCTGGCGACTTGGGACTCTCTGATCTGGTATTTCCTTCCTTACGATATGGACACGCTGTTCGGTGTGCGTAATGATTCGGTACTGAAATACGAATATACCATTACCCACGAAAGTTTTGACGATAGTATCGGTAGTTATGCTTTTGCCGGCCATGATTCCGTTTTATGGGAACTGGTACGGTCTTGTCCGGACAAATTGCGTGAAGTGGCGGAAACCTTGCGTAGCAATATGAGCCTTGAATATGTCCTGCAAGTATTTAACGAGGAACAAATGGGCAACTGGTGCGAGCGGATTTATAACAAGGATTCGGAATATAAATATATCCTTCCGCTTACCGAAGGGGTGACAACCGGCAGCGGAACCAGTTATTATAATTATCTGTATGCCTTGCAGGGAAGCCGTTATGCGCACCGTACTTATACCATTCAGAACCGTTTCGCCCTGTTGGATAGTCAGTATGTAGCCGGTTCTTATCGTCGTGACAGCTTCGCGGCTTTTATCGAA
>ENA-OURC01000783-OURC01000783.1-human-gut-metagenome-genome-assembly--contig:-NODE-783-length-9797-cov-4.92661_pt1 | contig 9797 bp, 7 predicted proteins | sample MGYA00243026_ERZ508738 | MGnify/ENA primary metagenome ERZ508738 (study PRJEB26277, sample SAMN04329806) | human gut metagenome | biome: human-associated habitat | host: Homo sapiens | place: USA...
CTGTAGGTGCCTGACCCTGATGATGCGCCTGCAGATGGCAGGCAACAAGCCCATTGCCCTGATCGGCGGCGGTACCACCATGATTGGTGACCCTTCTGGCCGTACCGATATGCGCAAAATGCTGACCAAAGAGGACATTGACCATAACGCCGAGTGCTTTAAGCGCCAGATGGAGCGCTTTATTGAGTTTGGCGAAGGCAAGGCTATGATGCTGAACAACGCTGACTGGCTGCTGAACCTGAACTACATTGAGCTGCTGCGTGAAGTTGGCCCCTGCTTTAGCGTGAACAACATGCTGCGCGCCGAATGCTACAAGCAGCGCATGGAGAAGGGCCTGTCTTTCCTGGAATTCAACTACATGATCATGCAGAGCTACGACTTCTACCACCTGTTCCAAAATTACGGCTGCAACATGGAGTTTGGCGGCGACGACCAGTGGAGCAACATGCTGGGCGGCACCGAGCTGATCCGCCGCAAGCTGGGCAAGGATGCTTACGCCATGACGATCACGCTGCTGACCGACAGCCAGGGCAAAAAGATGGGTAAGACCGCCGGCAACGCCGTTTGGCTTGACCCCAACAAGACCAGCCCGTTCGAGTTCTACCAGTACTGGCGCAATGTCGGCGATGCTGATGTACTCAAGTGCATCCGCATGCTGACCTTCCTTCCGCTGGAGCAGATCGATGAGATGGACCACTGGAAAGGCGAGCAGCTGAACAAGGCCAAGGAAATCCTGGCTTACGAGCTGACCAGCATGGTGCACGGTGCCGAGGAAGCTGAAAAGGCCCAGAATGCAGCCCGCCAGCTGTTCAGCGGCGTAGCCGACCACGAGAACATGCCTACCACCCAGCTGGATGCCGCATTGGTCAAGGACGGTAAGGTTGGCCTGCTGGCTGCCATGGTTGGCGCCAAGCTGTGCGGTTCCAACCGTGAAGCCCGCCAGCTGGTGCAGCAGGGTGGCGTTCTGGTGGACGGCGAGAAAGTGACCGACCCGACCTTGGGTCTGACGGTTGAGCAACTCCAGAATGGTGTTGTGATCAAAAAGGGGAAAAAGACCTACCACAAGGTAATGCTTTGATTGTCTGAATTTATAAAATGAGCGCGCAGGCTGCTGCATCCCCGGCACACCGGGCGGCAGCCTGCCGCTTTATTTTTGGAGCATACCTTGCCCCCACACGAGATTTAGGATATAATAAAAGGGTACGAAAAATGTGGCCGGGAGAGCAACCATGCCAAAAGATAAGCTGAAAACAATTTATGTGTGCAACCAGTGCGGCGAAACCAGTCCCCGCTGGCTGGGCCGCTGCCCGTCCTGCGGTGCATGGAACACGATGACCGAAGATGTGGTGGCAGAACCGGCAAAGTCTTCTTCCGGCCGCGCTGCCGCGCCGGTACGTGTGACGGGTCAGACCAGCCTGAAACCGTTGAAACTGAAAAACGTAAGCACGACCGAAGAAAAAAGCCGCATTGTAACTGGCATTGCAGAGCTGGACCGCGTGTTGGGCGGTGGCATTGTGCTGGGCAGTGTGATTTTGATTGGCGGCGAACCGGGCATCGGCAAATCTACCATTCTGCTGCAGCTGTGCGGCGAAGTAAGCCGGACGCGCTCGGTTCTGTATGTGACGGGCGAAGAATCCGTACGGCAGATCAAGCTGCGTGCCGTTCGGCTGGATGTGCCGCAGGATAATATCTCCATTGTGGCGGAAAGTGATGTGGATGAAATCTGCGGGCTGATTGAACAGATGAAGCCGGATCTTGTAGTGATCGACTCCATCCAGACGATGCGCTGCACGGATGTGGCGTCGTCCTCCGGCACGGTCAGCCAGGTCAAGGAAAGCTCGGCACGCTTCTTGAATGTGGCAAAAACGAATGAGATACCGACCTTTATCGTCGGCCATGTCAACAAAGACGGTGCCATTGCGGGTCCCAAAGTCATGGAGCACATTGTGGATACTGTGCTGTACTTTGAGGGCGACAAGACCCTGCCGTACCGCGTGCTGCGCGCCGTGAAGAACCGTTACGGCTCCACCAATGAGATCGGCATGTTTGATATGACCGGCAAGGGATTGGAACAAATCGAAAACCCCTCGCAGGTCATGCTGGAAGGGCGGCCGATTGGCATTTCCGGTACCTGCGTTGCCTGCGTGATGGAAGGTACACGGCCAGTACTGAGCGAGATTCAGGCACTTGTAACGAAAACGGCGTTTCCAAGCCCACGACGCACGGCAAGCGGGTTTGACTATAACCGTATGTATCTGCTGCTGGCCGTGCTGGAAAAGCGCGCGGGCTATGTGTTTGGCAACCAGGATGTGTATATCAACATCATTGGCGGTCTGAAACTGGACGAGACTGCCTGCGATTTGCCGGTCTGCCTGGCAATGGCGTCCAGTCTGCTGGATCTGCCTGTACCTGAAAAAACACTGGCCATTGGTGAAGTGGGTCTGGGCGGGGAAGTGCGCAGCGTGCCGCACCTGGAAAACCGCCTGCGGGAGGCCCAGCGCGTGGGCTTTGATACCGCCATTGTGCCCAAACATAACCTGAACATGCTGGATGCTGCGCAATGCCCGGGGCTGCGCCTGGTGGGCGTTGCATACCTGCGGGAAGCCATCAATGCAATCAAAATCAATAAATAATAAGGTATGGGCAGCGACCCAAACCAAGAGGAGTATATCATGAGCGAACAGGAAAAGAATACGACCCCGGCACAGAATGCAGCCCCGGCAGCACCCAAACCGCCGAAAATTGATAATGCAGCGCTGAAAAAGGCTGCTGCGGCCCTGCGTGAGGAAAACAATCCGCAGAACTTTAATGCGGTTATCAACCTGATGATGCGCGGTGTATTCCTTGCACCGGCTAAGATTGAAATTGGCGAAAACGCTCCTAAACCGGACGAAAATGGACGAATCCAGCTGCCAAAAGACACCAAGGTGACCTTTGCGCTGCTGAAATCTGGTGATGGAAAGTCTTTCTTTACCGCATTCACCGATGCAGAAGAACTGGATAAGTGGCAGAATAAGCCCGCTGGTCAGGTTATGCTGCTGCGCTTTGATGATTACGCCCGGATGCTGAACGGTAACGACCATGTGGCAGGTTTTGTGCTGAACCCGTTCACGGATAACCTGCGCTTTAACTCGGATATGGTTGCATCTTTACTGAAACAGCGCAATGCGATGCTGGAAAAAATCAAGCAGACCGCCGCGCAGCAGGCAGCCCAGCGCAATGCACAGATCAAGCCCGGCGATAAGGTGACGATCGTGGAGCCTTCGGTATACCCGGATGAATTGGTCAACCCGCTGTGTGCCGAGTTGGAAAAGTACCCGATGGTGGGAGCCGCATACCTGCAGATCATGGTGATCAACGGAGCAACCAAGAGTTATCTTTTGGTTCTGGATGCACCCAAGGACGATGCACTGTTCAAAGCCGCAGGCGATGCAGCGCGCCCGTTCCTGGTCAGCAATGAGAAAAAGATGAACCTGAACATCACGATTTCTACTTCGCCGCTGGGCCAGCAAGGCATGCGCGGCAGCGAGCCGTTTTATATTAAGGGCCAGGGCCGTGTAGATAATCTGGGTGATGACGAAGATTGATAAAAGGCTGAATTTGGTATCGAATGATATGCCATGGTGATGGCTGCGATAGACCTATTGGATGAACATCGCAATAAATAAGTAAATAAAATAAAAATAGGCAAATAAAAGAGCGAACGGAAAGAAGAATAAAACCAGGAGCTACTGGCATGCAGAGAACACACGAAATCTTGAATCTATCTACAAGCGGGTGCAGGATTTCGTGTGTTTTTGCATAACATGCAATTTCGCTAAAGGCGAGTTTAGCGAAATATGGAGGAGGGCTTTACTCACAATAATGAGTACATACATTGATGTGGCGCACCCAAACCGGCATGCGCCGTATACGGATATTCCGGATCTTGTTATGGATTATCTGCATTATCTGGATGTTGTCAAGCTGCGTTCGCCGCGCACCATTAACGGTTACTATCTGGACCTGCGCGGTTTCTTCCGCTATATGATGATGGTTTGGAACCTTGCGCAGCCAGATACACCGCCGGAAGAAATTGACTTGACCCATATTACCAAACGCCAGATCGGTACCATTACCAAACGGGATATTATCAATTACCTGGATTACGCCCGCAGTAATGATAACGGTGCCAAGGCCCGTGCCCGCAAGCTGAGCGCCCTGCGCGGCTTTTTTGGCTACCTTTGCCACCAGATCAATGAACTGAGCGAAAATCCAACGGATAATATCAACCTTGGCAGCCCAAAGAAATCCCTGCCCAAATATCTGAGTGCCAGTGAAAGCATACGGCTGTTAAAAAATATACAAAGTGACTTTTATGAACGGGACTACTGTATTATTGTCTTTTTCCTGAATTGCGGTATGCGCTTGGCGGAACTGATCACAATCAATCTTGGCGATTTTAAGGACGATACCATTAAAATTACCGGCAAAGGAAACAAAGAACGCCTGGTGTACCTGAATACCGCGTGCCAGGCTGCGTTGGAGCATTACCTGCCCGCGCGGGCTGCGCTAAACAACCTGCGGGATAAAGAAGCACTTTTTGTATCCAAAAAGACTGGCAGACGTTTAACAGCGCGCCGTGTGGAGCAGATTGTTGCCAACTGCCTGAAATCAGCGGGCTTGGACAATATGGGTTATTCGCCGCATAAACTGCGCCATACCGCCGCTACACTCATGTATCAGGGCGGTGTGGATATGCTGGCCATCAAGGAAATCCTGGGGCACGAGAATGTATCCACGACGCAGATTTATACCCATATCAACCAGCAGCAGTTGAAACAGGCGGTGGAAGCCTCTCCCCTTGCGGATACTGGCTATATTGCACCGCAGTCCAAAGCGATGCCGGATTCAAAGCAGGACACTGGCGAAGAGGACAGCTGAACCGGAAAACATAAAGCTGCTAACAGCGCACCCTAGCAGGCAAAGCAGATAATGTACAGATAAGCGCCGGATTGCGCCGTTGAGCGCACAACGGCAGCCGGAAAAAACAATGCTGGACAGGCTTTGACTTACCCTGCACGAACTATGCGCAAGCCAAAGCATGAATGCCGACAGCACAAGCTCCGGCAGGCAGTTCAGGAGCCAATAAACAACAAGCGCACGTGCCCCGCCGGACGCATAAATGGCGGAAGCGCACACACCTAATACAGTGCCCTTGAACGCAAAATAAGCCCCCATAAAAATGCTGCCCCACAAATGAAAACCGCAGAGATAAATCAGCGATGCCTGCAAAAATGCCGCGGCAAACCAACTGCACCAGACAGACCAGAATGCCGTATAACTTTGTGCGGCCATGACATGCTCTGTAAGCGAAGTGAAAGCACCGTGGAGCTCAAACCGGCCGAGCGGAATGCCGGCGAGATACCCGGTCAGAAACGCAGAAGAGAAAGCGAATAGATCGTTTTTGCCCGCAAGTTTTTGTATGCCCAGGGCAGCAGCCGCACCGGCGGATGAACCGTTGTTAAGAGCCCTTTTGGGCGTGTAAGGGGCCGGTGCTGGTTGCGGGGCGCGCATCAGCGTTCGGGCGCAGTGTTCCCTACTGCGCCCAATGCACTCAGCACGCCGCCTGCGGTGCCGCCGAACAGCAGCGCTGCAAGTAAGGCGAGGTTCACATGATCAAATACAAGCGGTTTGCCGCTCAAAGCGGTAGTGAGGCTCAAACACAGCGCATAAAAGACGCCCACGGAAACACCGCATAAGAGCCGCTTTTGAGCAATACCGTTCGCAAGAACGAGACCGGAAAGAACAGCCCCCACCGCCACGCTGGCACAGGCTGCCGGTTTGACAAGTTCCAGCGAGAGTGCAGTATGGGCAAAAATCTGTGCGGCCAAAGCGAAAAGCAGGATGGCGGTACCCACGCCGCAGCCGAAACTTTTGATCAGCAACCAAGATAAATGGCCGCTGGATTTACTGCGGACTTTGCAGATATGACTTGATCGAAGTTTGGCAGATGAAGCCCTTGAATTAGCAGCAAACATAAAGAAAACGCCCCCTTTGCATGGTACAAACTATGCAAAAGGGGCGTTTGTTATTCAGGTAATACAGTCAGAACTAATCAGTTCTTCTTGGCAGGAGCATCTTTCTTGGCGGTATCTTTTGCAGTGTTGCCCATGTCCAGCTTCTCAACGGAGGAAATAGCGGAACGGCGGAAGCGAATCTTCACACGGTCGCTGGTGGTTTCCAGAACAAAGGTATCATCCTTATCATTGATAGCAGCAACGCGGCCAACAACACCACCAATGGTAATAACGGTATCGCCTACTTCGATGGAAGCGCGCATGGCAGCATCTTTCTTGTCCTGCTTTTTCTGGGGCAGGTACAGGATGATGTACATGAACACAAGGATCAGAACCATCGGCAGGAAAGTGACAAGCAGGCTGGCGGTGCTGGAAGTATCAGCGGTCAAAAATTCGATCATAATGTGGAACTCCTTAGATTTTGATTTTACAGTATTTCTATTATTATACAGGCTTTCGCCATAAACCGCAAGGGGGTAAAGCAAGGAAACACGGAATCCGCTTAAATTCTGGAATCCAGAAGATGCACATACTTATCATGGAACTGCTGGAATGTGCCGTTATCCAACGCTTCACGAATCCGCTCCATCAAATGATTGTAGAAATACAGGTTGTGCATAACAGCCAAACGCATACCCAGCATTTCATCTGCCTTTTGCAGGTGGCGGATGTAAGCGCGGCTGTAATTGCGGCAGACCGGGCAATCGCACTGCGGGTCAATGGGCTGTTCGTCACGCTCATATTTCAGGTTTTTAATGTTGATGATGCCGTTCCATGTGAACAGGTGGCCATGGCGGGCGTTGCGGCTGGGCATAACGCAGTCAAACAAATCCACACCGCGGTACACGCCCTCAATGATGTTGCCGGGGGTGCCAACGCCCATCAGGTAGCGGATCTTATCCGCCGGGGCGTAAGGTTCTACCGCGCTGATCACATCATACATCACTTCGGCAGGTTCGCCGACAGCAAGGCCGCCGATTGCATAACCGTCCAGATCATATTCAGCAATCTGCTTCATGTGCTCAACGCGCAGGTCTTTGTAGGTGCAGCCCTGATTGATGCCAAACAGCAGCTGGTCCGGGTTCACGGCCTTGCCCTCGTGCTTCAGGCGGGCCATTTCCGCCTTGCAGCGCAGCAGCCAGCGTGCGGTACGCGCGCAGCTGTTTTTGGCGTAATCATATTCAGCGGGGTTTTCCACGCATTCATCAAAGGCCATGGCAATGGTGGAGCCAAGGTTTGCCTGAATCTGCATGCTCTGTTCCGGCCCCATAAAAATGCGGTGGCCGTCCAGATGAGAGTTGAACGTTACGCCTTCCTCGGTAATGTGGCGCAGCTTGGCAAGGCTGAACACCTGAAATCCGCCGCTGTCGGTCAGGATCGGGCCGTCCCAGCGGGTAAACTTGTGCAGGCCGCCCATATCGGCAACGACCTGATCACCGGGACGCAGGTGGAGATGATAGGTGTTGCACAGCATGACCTGTGCGCGGATTTCTTTCAAATCATGTGCCGAAAGCCCGCCTTTGATCGCGGCAGCAGTGGCAACGTTTTGGAAAGCAGGTGTCTGAACCGTGCCGTGCACAGTCTGGAACTCGCCGCGGCGGGCTGCACCCTCTTTTTTAATCAGACGGTATGGCATAAATGATGGTCTCCCCTGTTTTGCTGTTTCATTTTGTTCAAAAACATGCGGCGCCAGAGTGTTTTCCTGCGCCGCTTTGTGATTTTATTATACTGGAAGCAGTAGGATAAGTCAACTGTTCTGCGAGGCAGGCTTATTGGATGAACATGGCATCGCCAAAGGAGAAAAAGCGATATTTTTCCTGTACGGCAACCTTATATGCAGCCATGGTTTTCTCATACCCGTAAAACGCAGAGATCAGCATAATCAGAGTGCTTTCCGGCAGGTGGAAGTTTGTCACCAGGCCGTCAATAGCGTGCAGCTCTACACCGGGGTACAGGAAAATATCGGTAGTACCGCTGCAAGGGACAATCTTGCCGTACTTGGCCCAGACGGCTTCCAGCGTGCGGCAGCTGGTGGTACCGACAGCAATTACGCGATGGCCGCTGGCGCGTGCGGCGTTGATGGCCTCGGCTGCAGTATCATCCACGCAGTACCATTCGGTGTGCATCTGGTGCTCCTGAATATTATCCTCGTTGACAGGGCGGAAGGTGCCAAGGCCAACGTGCAGGGTCACTTCCACAATGTTGACCCCCTTGGCACGGATGGTATCCAGCAGTTCCGGGGTAAAATGCAGCCCGGCTGTGGGGGCAGCCGCGCTGCCAAGCTCTTTGGCGTATACGGTCTGGTACTGGCTCTGATCCTCTAGCTGGCGGGTGATGTACGGCGGCAGCGGCATTTTGCCGAACTCATCCAGCTTTTCGTACAAAGTCTGGGTATCGTATTGGAAGGTTACATATTTGTTGCCATCCGGCAGGGTCTCGTCTACTGTGGCCGTCAGGGAGCCATCACCAAAGCTCAGCTTGGTGCCAGCCTGCATCCGGCGGCCGGGGCGGGCTAGGCATTCCCAGGTGTCACCGTGGGCCTGGCGGAGCAGCAGAACCTCGCACACGGCGCCGGTGGGCACTTTAACACCCATCAAGCGGGCAGGCAGAACCTTAGAATTGTTGACGACCAGCACATCTCCGGCGTTCAGGTATTCCGGCAGGTCATGGAAGATGCGGTGTTCAATCGTATCATTCTTGCGGTCAAGCACCATCAGGCGGGCGCTGTCACGCGGGTCAGCGGGCTCCTGGGCAATCAGTTCTTTGGGCAGGTCATACCAAAAATCTTTCTTTAACATTGTTTTGCTTCCTTTTTGCGTTGACAAGTTGGCCGCGCAATGCTATTATTGAGGCATGCAGGCGGCGATTGTATCTTACAGCAGCTGCCATGCGGCACAGAGGCGCGGATTTCATCAGTATATTCCCTTTTATGCCAGCCAAAGGCTTGTGGGGAATGGAAAGGGACGTCCGCCGAAGGCGGTGCACGGCACGCACCGTTCCTGGGCCCGCAGCCGAACAGGGGCGGGACTGTCACGTTAGGATTAACGTGTTGCGCTGTGCTCATGCAATGTATCATTATATTGCATTTTGTGCCGGTTTTCAAGCCGGTTTTTTTATTATCTCGTGTTTGGCAGCAAAATGGCTTGAATGCGGCGGCAGGTTTGTGTTTACCCCCTGCAAACCTGCGGCGGCAGCTGCATATAGGTAATGGTATGGGGCTGGGAACAGAAGCAGAATCCCCAAATGTGCGTTGGGGTTCTGGAGGAAAGGACGGCAGTTTAAGATGAAACAGTACAAAGTTGGCGTTGTTGGTGCAACTGGCATGGTGGGCCAGCGTTTTATTACCCTGCTGGAAAATCATCCCTGGTTTAAGCTTACGGCTCTGGCTGCATCGGCACGCTCCGCAGGCAAGACCTATGAGGATGCTGTCGGCAGCCGCTGGCTGATGAAAACACCGATGCCGGAAGCAGGCAAAAAGATGGTGGTTCTGGATGCTTCCAAGGTGGAAGAAGTTGCTGCACAGGTGGATTTTGTGTTCTGTGCAGTCAACATGAAAAAGGACGAAATCAAAGCGCTGGAAGAAGCTTACGCCAAGGCAGAATGCCCTGTGGTTTCCAACAACAGTGCACACCGCATGACACCGGATGTTCCGATGGTAGTGCCTGAAATCAATGCAGACCACCTGGAAATCATCCCGGCACAGCCCGAGCGCTTGGGCTCCAAGCGCGGCTTTATTGC
>ENA-OURC01000784-OURC01000784.1-human-gut-metagenome-genome-assembly--contig:-NODE-784-length-9789-cov-4.34611_pt1 | contig 9789 bp, 8 predicted proteins | sample MGYA00243026_ERZ508738 | MGnify/ENA primary metagenome ERZ508738 (study PRJEB26277, sample SAMN04329806) | human gut metagenome | biome: human-associated habitat | host: Homo sapiens | place: USA...
TTAAATGGCCAAAGGGTAACATTATATTATTACTGCACACCGAGCATTTTCTTAACAGTGTTTTCCATCTGATCCACATCACATACTGTGTTGTGAAGAATCTTTGCATCCCTGATTTCCTCGATGGCATTTGGTACCTTAACCTTGCCGAGCTTTGAAAGCTCATCAACAAGCTCAAAGTCTGTCATTGAATCGTACTTAGGATCAATTGCATCCATCACACTTCTTGTGAATTTGAACGGGCTTGCTGTAGATGCGATAACTGTCTTTGTGGCTGTATCACCTGTAGCCTCCTTATACTTGTCATATACACCTGCTGCAACTGCTGTATGAGTATCAATAATGTATCCTGTATCCTCGTAAAGCTTTTTGATGACCTCAGCGGTTTCCTTCTCACTTGTGTAATTTCCATAGAAGTCAGAAAGCTTTTCCTTCATCTCAGGTGTTACAGTGTATTTGCCATCCTTAGCAAGTGAAGCCATAAGCTGAGCATTCTTATTTGCATCATTTCCTGCGATACGGTAAATGAGTCTCTCAAGGTTTGAAGAGATGAGAATATCCATGGATGGTGAATTTGTGAGGATAAACTCTCTGTTTTTATCATACTCTCCTGTTGTGAAGAAATCGTAAAGCACCTTGTTCTCGTTTGAGGCGCAGATAAGCTTTGCAACAGGAAGTCCCATGTTCTTTGCATAAAACGCTGCAAGTATATTTCCAAAATTTCCCGTAGGAACAACGATATTTATCTTCTCATCCTTTGCGACAGCTCCCTGTGCAAAAAGCTTTGAGTAAGCATATACATAGTACACAATCTGTGGTACAAGACGACCTATATTGATTGAATTGGCAGATGAGAACTGATAGCCTGCGGCATCCATTGTCTCTGCAAGAGCCTTATCATTGAACATAGCCTTTACTGCTGACTGTGCCTGGTCAAAGTTGCCGTGAATACCCACTACATGAGTATTGGCACCCTTTTGTGTAAGCATCTGCTTCTCCTGAATCGGGCTGACACCATTCTTTGGATAGAAAACGATGATCTGTGTACCCTCAACATCAGCAAAGCCTGCCATAGCTGCCTTTCCTGTGTCTCCTGATGTGGCTGTCAGGATGACAATCTCGTTTTTAACATTGTTTTTCTTTGCAGATGTGATAAGTAAATGAGGCAGAATGGATAATGCCATATCCTTGAAGGCTATTGTAGAGCCATGGAACAGCTCAAGGTAGTAAGCCCCGTCAGCAAACTTAAGCGGTGCAATCTCAGTAGTATCAAACTTGCTGTCGTATGCCCTGTTGATACAATTTTTAAGCTCTTCCTCTGTGAAATCCGTAAGGAAAAGCTTCATAACCTCATATGCTACCTGCTGGTATGACATCTTAGAAAGCTCCTCAATAGAAACATCAAGTGCCGGAATACTCTCAGGTACAAATAATCCTCCGTCATCGGCAAGGCCCTTAAGGATAGCCTGTGAAGCTGTTATTTTCTTTTCACTGTTTCTTGTGCTTGAATATAATAAATCCATTTTTTACCTCATTTCTCTTTTTATCTTATCTAAATCCATATTGCAGCATCTCTATATGCAGACAATTATTATCATTTATAGTATAATAAATTTCATATATCAAATCAATAACAAAAATGCTACAATTTATTTGTAAACAACATTACTTTTAATATTGTACTAAAAACTCCCGCGGTTATATAACCTCGGGAATTTTTATAATTACTTCTGATTTATATAGTTTACAAGTCCCTCGCAGTCGATAATCTTCTGCATGAACGGTGGGAAGGCCTGTCCCTTAAACTTCTCTCCTGTTGTCTCATCTGTGATGATACCGGAATCAAAGTCTACAGTAACCTCATCACCGGCATTTATTGCCTTTGCTGCCTCAGGGCACTCGATAATAGGAAGACCTATATTGATTGCATTTCTGTAGAAAATTCTTGCAAATGTCTCTGCGATAACACAGCTTACGCCGGCAGCCTTGATGGCAATCGGTGCATGCTCTCTTGATGAACCACAGCCGAAGTTCTTGTTGGCTACCATGATATCTCCGGCCTTTACATTATTTACAAAATCCTTATCGATATCCTCCATGCAGTGTGTTGCAAGCTCCTTAGGATCAGAAGAATTCAGATATCTTGCGGGAATGATTACATCTGTATCGACATTGTCTCCATATTTAAATACACGACCGTGTGCTGCTTTCATTGTGCTTCCTCCAATCTTTACATAACATCCTTTGGTCCTGAAATCTTACCTGTAATGGCACTTGCAGCTGCAACAGCAGGGCTTGCCAGATAAACCTCAGAATCCACATGACCCATACGTCCGACAAAGTTACGGTTTGTGGTAGATACGCATCTCTCACCCTCAGCGAGCACTCCCATGTATCCGCCAAGACATGGTCCGCAGGTAGGTGTGCTCACAATGGCACCTGCCTCGATAAATGTCTTCAGAAGGCCCTCTTCCATAGCCTGAAGATAAATCTTTTGTGTTGCAGGAATCACGATAACCCTGATACCATCCGCAACCTTTTTACCCTCAAGAATCTTTGCTGCAATACGCAGATCATCCATACGGCCGTTGGTACATGAGCCGATTACTACCTGGTCAATCTTTACATCACCCACCTCATCGATGGTACGTGTATTGTCAGGCAGATGTGGAAATGAAACTGTAGACTTAAGTGTGCTAAGGTCGATTGTATACTCTTCATCATACTCTGCATCACTATCAGCCTCATACTCTGTGAACGGACGCTTTGAATGCTCCTTCATGTACTCTCTTGTGAGATCATCTACAGGGAAGATACCATTCTTGCCGCCGGCCTCAATTGCCATATTGGCGATAGTAAATCTGTCGTCCATAGAAAGATATTTAAGTCCATCTCCGACAAACTCCATTGACTTATAAAGTGCGCCGTCCACACCAATCATACCGATGATATGAAGGATAACATCTTTACCGCTGATCCACTCAGCCGGTTTTCCGACAATATTGAACTTGATGGCAGAAGGTACCTTAAACCAGGCCTTGCCTGTAGCCATTCCTGCTGCCATATCAGTGCTTCCCACACCTGTAGAGAAGGCTCCTAAAGCTCCGTATGTACATGTATGTGAATCGGCTCCTATAATCACATCACCTGCCACGGTAAGTCCCTGCTCAGGTAAAAGTGCATGCTCGATGCCCATTTTTCCTACATCAAAGTAATTTGTAATCTCGTTTTTGCAAGCAAACTCGCGAACACATTTACAGTGTTCTGCTGACTTGATGTCCTTGTTTGGTGCAAAGTGATCCATAACGAGTGCGATTTTATCTTTATTAAACACTCCCTCTACCTTCATCTTGTCGATCTCATGAATCGCTACAGGTGAGGTAATGTCGTTTCCAAGCACAAGATCTAAATCAGCCTCAATGAGCTGTCCTGCACTAACAGAGTCAAGGCCTGCGTGTGCAGCAAGAATCTTCTGTGTCATTGTCATTCCCATGCTTATATTCCTCCTAGCATATAAAAATATTGTATTATGATTGTATCTGAATCAAGTTTACTTAAGACATCATAACATATGATTTTCCATAATAAAAATACATAATAAACATATTTACCATAACTAAATCTCATGGTATAATAAACACAGATTTGTTGATGTTCACACCTTTTTGTGACAAGCAACGATTACAGCCCATTAAAAGTACAAACCACAGGAGGTACAAATGAACCAGAATCTCTCATCTTACTGGATTTTCTATACTGTCGCCAATGCCGGCAATATATCAAAGGCAGCCAAGGAGCTCTATATCAGCCAGCCTGCCATCAGCAAGTCAATTCAAAAGCTTGAGGACGGACTGGAATGCAAGCTTTTTTCCAGAAGCTCCAGAGGTGTCGTCTTGACCGATGAGGGCAGGCTTCTTTATGATCATGTAAGCGAGGCCTTTGAGGCATTAAATGAGGGGGAGGAAAAGCTGAAGCGCTCAATAGAGCTCGGTGTCGGCCAGCTTAAGATTGGTGTCAGCTCAACACTCTGCAAATATATGCTTTTGCCATATCTCAAGGAATTCATACACAGAAATCCTCATATAAGCATCTCAATCGAATGTCAGTCCACCAATGAGACCTTAAAGCTCCTCGATGATGACAAAATAGATATAGGTCTGATTGGAAAACCAGCATCCCTTAAAACTTTCAATTTCTATTATCTGGACAACATCGAGGATATATTTGTCACTACAAAGGACTATCTGCGCAACTTAAGCGCCCGTGGTGTCAAAAAGAGCGAGATTTTGCAAAACTCTACTCTCATGCTTCTCGATAAAGGCAATATGACACGTAAATATATTGATGATTATCTGCAGGAGAACCAGATACACGTAAAGGACTCTATAGATATATCAAATATGGACCTGCTCATCGACTTTGCCAAAATAGGTGTAGGTGTGGCCTGCGTCATAAAAAGCATAGTTTCAAAGGAGCTTGCTGACATACCTATCCACAAGCGTGAGGTTGGCTTTGCTTACAAGGAGTCTTCAAAGCTTTCCACCTCTTTACAGACCTTTATCAAGTTTTATGAGAGCTACACACCAGAGGATTTTTAAATAAAAAAATATGACCCCGGAGGTATTACCTTGAAAGAACAAATACACACTATCCCCATATCAGACGCCTTTGACAATGCCGGCGAATGTCCCTTCTGCTATATAGAAAAACGCACTGAGGATCACGTCATGGATTTTGTACTTGGTCATGGTGCCTCTTACATGGAGGCTGATATACGCGATATGACCGATAAAGAGGGCTTCTGCCGTGCACATTTCAAAAAAATGTTTGACTATGGCAATTCACTCGGAAACGCCTGGATACTAAAAACCATGTACATGCGCCATATTGAGGAGATGGACAAAGAATCTAAGAACAGTAAGCCTGATTCAGTGCAAAGGAGCGGTCTTTTCAAAAAAGCAAACGCCTCCTCCAATTCCATCGTGGACTGGATTAACAAGCGTGAATCAACCTGCTTTATATGTGACAGCGTAAACAAGACCTTTAATGCATACATGAAGACCTTCTTCACTATGTATGAAAAGGATCCTGAACTAAAAGAAAAATTAAAGAACACAAAAGGATTTTGTCTCGATCACCTGAAAGTGGTTCTGGAAGGAGCTGACACTTATTTAAAAGGTGATAAGCGCAAAGAATTTTATGATATCGTGCTCCCTCTAATGCACGAAAACATGAACCGCATATATGAAGATGTTGCATGGTTCATCGAAAAATATGATTATAAAAATAAAGATGCCGACTGGAAAAATTCCAAGGATGCGATCCAGCGCGGTATGCAGAAGCTTCGCGGAAGTGATCCATCACTTCCACCACATGTTCTCAAAAAATAAAATCACCCGGTATTCTGCCGGCCGTCTAATGGCTGTGCAAAATACCGGGTGATTTTTATTTCATTACGATGTTTACAATACGTCCCGGAACATAAATCTCTTTTACGATATTTCCTGTAAGCTTATCTGCAATAACATCCTTTGCTTTTGCGATAACCTCATCCTTAGGATCCTGTTTTCCGATTGCAAGAGTGCCCTTAGTCTTTCCGTTGATCTGTACAGCAATCTCTACTGTATCCTCAACAGTCTTTGCCTCATCGTATACCGGCCATGGCTCAAATGCGATTGTATCGTCATGTCCCATTCTCTGCCAGATTTCCTCACCAACATGTGGACATACACAAGAAAGCATCTTGATAAGTCCCTCTGCAAACTCTCTAGGACATCTGCCTGCCTTGTATACTTCATTGACAAAAATCATCATCTGGCTGATAGCTGTATTGTAGCCAAGTGCCTCAAAGTCGTTTGTGACCTTCTTTACGGTCTGATGATAGATTCTTGTGAGCTTTCCATCATCCTCTTCGATAATATTCTCAGGCTCTGTAAAGAAATTCCATACACGTGTAATGAATCTCTTTGCTCCCTGTACGTTGCTGTCGTTCCAAGGCTTTGAAACCTCAAGTGGTCCCATGAACATTTCGTAGAGACGAAGTGTATCAGCGCCGTACTCCTCGACTACATCACTAGGATTTACTACGAATTCCGGGAATCTCTTGCCCATCTTGATACCGTTTGATCCAAGGATCATTCCCTGATGTACGAGCTTCTTAAAAGGCTCCTTTACTGGAGATAAGCCCTGATCAAAGAGGAATCTGTTCCAGATTCTTGAATACATGAGGTGTCCCACCGCATGCTCCGGTCCACCAACATAGAGATCTACAGGCATCCAGTGCTTTAAGAGCTCCTGATTTGCAAATTCCTTATCATTGTGTGGATCGATATATCTCATATAATACCATGAGGATCCTGCCGAGCCAGGCATGGTGGATGTCTCACGAGTACCCTTTACGCCGTTTCTGTCATACTGCTTCCACTCTGTAGCGTTCTCAAGAGGTGCCTTGCCATTCTTGCCCTTGTAATCCTCAAGCTCAGGAAGGACAAGCGGAAGCTCATCATCAGGAAGGAAATAGATTGAACCATCCTCCTTGTATACACATGGAACAGGCTCTCCCCAGTATCTCTGACGTGCAAAAATCCACTCACGGAACTTGTAGTTTACAGTTCTCTTGGCCACGCCCATCTTCTCAAGCTTGGCTGTAATAGCTTCCTTAGCATCCTCAACTACCATTCCGGTAAACTCCTCTGAGTTGATGAGCTTGCAGCCCTTGCCAAGGTAATCATGCTTCTCAAATGCATGCTCTGATACATCTGCACCATCAATTACCTGAATCATCTCAATATCATGAGCCTGTGCATACTCGAAATCTCGCTGATCATGGGTAGGAACTGCCATAACAGCACCTGTACCATAGCTTGCCAGTACGAAATCACCGATGAACATGCGCACTTCCTTGCCGTTTACAGGGTTGATACCATGAAGTCCCTTAAGCTAACAGCCTGACTTTGTCTTGTTAAGCTCAGTTCTGTCCATATCGCTCTTCTTTACAGTCTCATCTATGTAAGCCTGAACCTCTTCTTTGTTCTCGACTCTGTCCATGAGACCCTTTACTATATCTCCGTCCGGAGCAAGCACCATAAATGTGATACCATATATTGTCTCGATACATGTAGTAAAGATAGAGAACTCTCCACCGCCTACAATCTGGAATTTGACCTCGACACCTGTGCTCTTGCCAATCCAGTTTCTCTGCATTTCCTTGGTAGACTCAGGCCAGTCTATCTCATTAAGCCCCTCAAGGAGCTTTTCTGCAAATGCCGGCTGGTCAATAACCCACTGTTTCATGTTCTTGCGGACTACCGGATAGCCGCCACGCTCTGACTTGCCATCTATAACCTCATCGTTTGAGAGAACTGTTCCAAGCTCCTCGCACCAGTTTACAGGCATATCAATATGCTTTGCATATCCGGCCTCATAAAGCTTCTTGAAAATCCACTGTGTCCACTTGTAAAACTCAGGGTCACTTGTAGAAATCATCTTTGACCAGTCATAATCAAAACCAAGCTCTCTTAACTGCTTTGAGAAGGTCTCTATATTCTTCTGAGTGAAACCGTTTGGATGATGACCTGTGTTTACAGCATACTGCTCTGCCGGTAAACCGAATGAATCATATCCCATCGGATGAAGTACATTGTAGCCCTGCATTCTCTTCATACGCGACATGATATCTGTAGCTGTATAGCCCTCCGGATGTCCAGCGTGAAGGCCTACTCCTGAAGGGTAAGGGAACATATCAAGTGCATAGTATTTAGGCTTTGAAAAATCCCAAACATCTGTCTTGAATGTCTCGTGTTCTTTCCAGTATTCCTGCCATTTTTTCTCTATGGCCTTGTGATTGTATGGTTCTGACATACTTGCCTCCTTATATCAAAAACGCTCCGCCTCTCAAAGAGACGAAGGCGTATTTTTAATCCGTCTGATTAACATTCATAATTTTACACATCACACTATATTTTGTCAAGTTTTGCTATATAAAAAACCCGGTGCATCACTGCCCCGGGTCTTATTGTCATATATATCTGACAGATTAGTTGTTGATGAGCTTGTCGCTCTCATCATTCCAGCTGTAAAGCTTACGGATTTCCTCACCAACCTTCTCTGAAGGATGCTCAGAAGCAAGCTTTCTCATAGCCTTGAAGTGTACCTGACGTCCTGCCGGTGACATATCAAGTAAGAACTCCTTAGCAAATGTACCATCCTGGATGTCAGAAAGAATCTTCTTCATAGCTTTCTTTGTCTCAGCTGTAACAATCTTAGGTCCTGTTACATAATCACCGTACTCAGCTGTATTAGAGATAGAGTATCTCATACCTGCGAAGCCTGACTGGTAGATAAGGTCTACGATGAGCTTCATCTCATGGATACACTCAAAGTATGCGTTTCTTGGGTCATAACCAGCCTCACAAAGTGTTTCGAAACCAGCCTGCATAAGTGCACAAACACCACCACAAAGAACTGCCTGCTCACCGAAGAGGTCTGTCTCTGTCTCTGTACGGAATGTTGTCTCAAGAAGTCCGGCTCTTGCTCCGCCGATTCCAAGACCATATGCAAGTGCAAGGTCCCATGCCTTTCCTGTAGCATCCTGCTCTACAGCGATAAGACAAGGTGTTCCTTTTCCTGCCTGATACTCTGAACGTACTGTATGTCCCGGAGCCTTAGGTGCGATCATAGCTACATCTACATCCTTTGGTGGCTTAATGCATCCAAAGTGGATGTTGAAGCCGTGAGCAAACATAAGCATGTTGCCCGGCTCAAGGTTTGGCTCGATGTCCTTCTTGTACATATCTGCCTGTAACTCATCATTTATAAGAATCATGATGATATCAGCCTGCTTTGCAGCCTCTGCCGATGCCTATCCCTTGAAGCCCCGCTCTTCTGCTTTCTTCCATGACTTGCTGCCCTCATAAAGACCGATGATGACATTGCATCCTGAATCCTTTAAGTTAAGTGCATGTGCATGTCCCTGGCTGCCGTAACCGATAATGGCAATTGTCTTGCCCTCTAATAATGAAAGGTTACAATCATCCTGATAAAATAATCTTGGTTCTGCCATTTTGTTTTCCTCCTGTTAATTTAAGTAAACTATTTATATGTAAGGATTGTCCTATGACTAATCCAACATAACTACATCATCGGAACCTCTGGTAAGTCCTGTGATTCCCGTTCTTGCGAGCTCTAATATTTCATAGCCGCTAAGTAAGTCTATGAACTTATCAAGCTTGTCCTGTGTACCTATGAGCTCAATAATCATAGAGTCATGAGTGACATCAACTATCTTGCCGTGGAAGATCTCAGTCACATTCATAACTGCCTGTCTTTGTGTATCGAGTGCTCTTATCTTTATCATAATAAGCTCCCTGCACACTGAGAGTCCCGGCTCAAGCTTCTTGATATCAAGTACATCCTCAAGCTTCGCCAACTGCTTCTCTATCTGCTCAAGCACCTGCTCATCACCGCTTGCAACAATTGTGATACGTGTGTAGCGCGGATCTGCTGTAACCCCTGAAGAGAAACTATCAATATTAAATCCCCTGCGACTGAACAGTCCTGAAATACGACTGGTCACTCCGGGATTGTTCTCAACTAAAAGAGATAATGCCTGTCTTCTCATCGAAAAACCTTCCTCACAATTTCTATTATTTCTGTTCACATGATGATAATATTACTATAATCTGTATTTGTCAAGCAATATCGTTAATATAACTTAAATTCATATTATCAATAACAATATTTATACATCCATAACCTCGATAAATGCCTGTTTTATAACGTTTTATACAG
>ENA-OURC01000801-OURC01000801.1-human-gut-metagenome-genome-assembly--contig:-NODE-801-length-9598-cov-4.66352_pt1 | contig 9598 bp, 7 predicted proteins | sample MGYA00243026_ERZ508738 | MGnify/ENA primary metagenome ERZ508738 (study PRJEB26277, sample SAMN04329806) | human gut metagenome | biome: human-associated habitat | host: Homo sapiens | place: USA...
TCATCGTTGAAAACCTCAATGCGGTCAATAAAGGTTTCCACCACATTCTGTGATAAGCGCATCACATCGCCTGCTTCTTCTGCTGCACTTACGACAGTCTGCAAATTATCAGCATCTTTCCTTACTGGCAGGAAAATTTGATTTTTCTCGGCACGAAGTCGTTGAATCTGCTCCATTCGTTCATCTTCTTGCGCTCTGTAGGCGTCTCTCTGCCGGACGAATTCTTCCTTGCTTATATTTCCGTCGGCGTATTGCTCATACAGTGCAATGCGCTGTTTTACGATCTCTGCCTTTTCTGCACTCAGCTTTTCTTCCTGCCGTTCCAGTGCGGAAAAGCAAATCAACGCTTTGCGTTCCCGTTCGTGCAGGATTTCCAGTACATGCTCCGCCTGCTTTATCTGCACTGTCAGTGCGTTTCGGACAATCTCTTCCAGCAATTCCTCAGAGATCGGGATTCGCTTGCAGGGACTGTCCACCGCTGTGGCTGAGAATCTGCAGTTAAACGAGGGGCCAAGCTTCTTGAGAACACGATATTTCATCAGTTTCTGGCAGTAGCCGCAGTAGACCTTGCCTTTCAAGGGATACTGGCGTTTTGTGTAGTTCCCGGCCTGGTGCTTCCCATGCTGCAGCATGATGACCATTTGTGCCTGTTCAAATTCCTCCGGGGTCACAATGGCGGCATGGCTATCCTCAATTCGTACCTGCTGTTCCAAAGGAGCGCGCAGAACCCGATGCTTACAGGGAACCGGCATAATGAATTTCGCGCCCACATAGGTTCCCTTATACTTCTCATTTTTCAGAACATGGTAAACCGTTCCACTTGTCCAATGGCTGCGCTGCAGATCCCATGCTTTCTGCTCACTGTACACATGGTTTTCCGCCACATGATATGCTGCCGGGGTCGGGATCTGCTTTTCATTCAGGATTTTGGCGATGGTGCCTGTTCTGTTGCCCTGCAATGCCAGTTCAAAGATCAACCGCACATATCGACTGGCTACCGGGTCGAGGATCAGCTTATGGCAATCGTTCGGGTCCGGCAGAAAACCAAACGGGCGGTATCCTCCGAGATACATTCCTTTTTTCTGCATCACATGGTCTGCTGCTGCGATTTTAGCGGAGAGGTCCCGGCTGTAGGATGCGTTGATGATGTTCTTGATGGCTACTTCCAGTCCGCGCACATCGTTCCCAGCCTGCATTCCACTGTCATACTCATCGTTGACAGAGATAAAGCGAACGCCCAGCAGCGGGAAGATGCGCTCCATATAATCGCCTGCCTCAATGTAATCACGGGCAAACCGTGAAAAGTCCTTTACGATGATTGTTTTTATCTTGCCATCCTGTGCGTCCTGAATCAGCTGCTGGAACGCCGGGCGGCTTGTGGATGTGCCGGAATAGCCATCATCCACATACTCCTGTCGCGGCTCTGCAGCCAGTTCCGGGCGAGCCATGATGTACCCCTCTACCAGTCCGCGCTGACCCTGAATGCTGTTGCTCTCAGCCTTATCTGTTCCCACATCCTCGTCCGCAAAGGAAAGTCGATAATAGGTTCCGATCATCTGCTGCTCACCGCCCTTCAAACGGATAAATCAATTCTGTCTTTACAATTTCCGCTGCACGATTTTCCAGATTACTCATGCGGCGTACCCATTCCATCTGATTTTCTTCTTTCAGTTTTTCCGAAATGCCCTCCCGTTGGCTCATCTGCTCAATCAAAACCTCATATCGTTCTGCTGCATGCTCTTCCACGTCTGCCAAAACAGCATCCAGTTTTCCACTCAGCAGCAGGCTCTGATAATAGGCTGGTTTTCGTAGTTTCAGGTACGCCTTGTGCAGCATTCCCCATCGGCCAATCGGACGAGTCCGTGGCAGTTTCAAGGCTGGCAGGTAACAATTTCCAACTAAGGAATATTCCATCCCTGTCCGGGCATCGTAGATTTTCTCTTTCATTGCTTTGTTCTCCTTTTTCGTTAGAACGAAAATTCCGTGCAAGTGATTTTCTCGCGGTCCACTTCAATTTTCTTTACATACTGCTGTAGATTGTCTGCCGTCAAAAGCACCTCTGTGTTGTCTGCGATTTGCTTTTTCTGCCGCAGTTCTTCTTGAACAACTACCAGTTCTTTCTCGTTTTCAGCTTTTGTCTGTCTGAATGCCTCAATTTCATTCTCTGCATCCTGCTTCAATTCCAAGAACTTTTCTTTTGAAATTTTTCCAAGGACATACTGCTCGTAGCCGCTGCGCTTCTGTGATTCCAGTCGAACGATATTGCCTGACGCCTGTTCAATTTCACGTTTTGTAGCTATTTCTTTTGATTGGAGTTTGCTTTTTCCAGAGCTTTTCCGTACCAGCTTCTGCAAATCACGGTGTTCTTCCATCCGCTGGTGCAACTCCTTGTTAATGCCATTCCAGAGGTCTTTCTCTGAAATTGAAACATGGCAAGATGCACAGTAAAAATACAGCGAACCATCGCTTTGCCAATGACAAAACAGCTTTTCTCCGCACTCTTTGCAAAATATCCGGCCTTTGAAAATGTTCGGATTACTTTCTCTGCGCTGTCTGCACCACTTTTTCCGTTCCTCCCTGACCGCTTGCTCGGCTTCCCGCAATGCAGAAACTTCATCAAACAATTCCCAACTGATGATTGCCGGATGGCTGTCCGGCACCATCCGCCAGCTTTCCCGTGGATTCCGCCCGATTTTCCGATACGTTTCATCATAAGCGATGCGGTTATAGACCATTGTTCCTGTGTAGATTGGATTTTCCAGCACCTTTGTCACGAAAACGGTCTGCCATGCTGGGTCCTTTACCCGCAAGGTGTTTTTCAGGTATCCCAGCTGACAGCGGCGTGTAAAAGGTGTCGGGATTCCCTGCGCAGACAGCTTTTTTGCAATCTCGCGCTCTTTCATACCGGATTTCTTCCAGAGAAAAATCCGAACTACCACATCGCTGACTTCCTCGTCCAGAATCAAATGATTCTGCTGATTTCTCTTGTAACCGAACGGAACAGGCGTATAGATTTCTCCTCGTGCTTCCTTGGAACGAAAGCACGACTGAATCTTCTTGGACAGGTCTTTCGAGTACATTTCATTGATCATGCTCTTGATCGGCACCAGCATCCCGTCCCGACTCTGGCTGTTCAGGCTATCATAATTATCATTGATGGCGATAACTCTTACGCCAAACAGTGGAAACACCTGTTCCAGATACTGACCTGTTTCCACGAAATTACGGCCCAGTCGGGAGAAGTCCTTTACCACAATGCAGTTGACTTTCCGCTCCTGCAGTGCTTTCAGCAGCCGTTCAAATTCCGGGCGGTCAAAGTTCATCCCTGTACACCGCTTGTCCGCAAATACATCCAGCAGCATCAAATCATCCCGGTGATTGATGTACTCCTTGATATAGGAAATCTGCACTTCCAGTGATTCCGTATTCCGAAGCACATCATCGAAATCAGACAATCGTGCGTAAATTGCGGTTTTCCAGATACGGTGCTGTGCGTTCTCGGCCTCCCGCTGCGCCGCACTTACTTTCTTGCTTACTCTTGCCATAAATCACGACCTTCTTTCAAGCTGACACTTCATGCTGCTTTTGGTGCAATTCCTCCAGCAGATCTGCAATTTCATCCTGGAATCGGAACGTAATTTCCACCCGATTGCCCTCATAGACTTCGATTTTCTCAATCAATTCGACAATCATCGGGCGGGTGATTTCTTCCAATTTTCGATACTTACGGTACACGTCCAGAAATGGATACGCATTCGGGGCAGTCTGTAAATTTTGCTGTTCCGCCTCCAGTTCCTCAATTTTGCGGTCATACTCTTCGATTCGCTTGCTGTACAGTTCGTTGTAGTTCAGGAAATCCTCCCGTGTGAGGATTTCGTCTGCATAATCCCCATACAGTTTTTCCTTAATGCCCTGTGTATGGGTCTTTTCTGCAGTCAGCTGCCGAATCTGCCGTTCAATGCGCCGCACACGGTAGGGTTCCTGCTGGGCCTGCCGGATGCTTTCCACAAATTCTGCTTCCTCCATCACAATCTGGATCTGCATCTGGAGCGCATTCCGCACAATGTTATAGAGCTTTTCATCCCGTAGGTTATGGCTCGTGCAGCTGCCTTTGTTCTGTTTGCTGCCGGAGCACTGATAATAGATGTACCGCTTTCTTTTATAGCTGGCCGACCTGCGTACCAGCCGACTGCCGCAGTCCCCACAGTAGAGAAAGCCTGCAAACAGGGCCACCGTTTCGGCATCGTTCGGCCTGCGAGTTTCTGTTTCCAGAATCCGCCGCACCAGTTCAAACTGCTCTGCCGGAATGATTGCTTCATGGGTGTTGTCCACGATTACCCAGTCCCTCATCGGCACGTTCATTTTCTTTTTGGAGCGATAGTCCAGTCTCCTTGTCTTTCCCTGCACCAGTTTTCCAATATAGACCTCATTGTGCAGGATGCGGTCCACTGCCTTGGCAGACCACGGCGGCTCATCGCTCTTGCGGAAATGCAGACTCAGCTTTGCACCGCTCTGCAGCTTTCGCGCAGCCGGGGACGGCACCTTTTTCGCATTCAATCGGTCTGCGATGCTCTGATTATTCATGCCACTGATCTTCCAGCGGAAAATATCTTGCACTGTTTCCGCTGCCAGTTCGTCCACGATCAGCTTGGTATGATTGCTGGGGTCCTTCTGGTACCCATAGGTTGCAAAACTTCCCACAAAATCGCCGCGCTTCCGCTTTACCGCAAGCTGACTCTTGATTTTGACGGAAATATCCCGACAGTAGGCATCATTGAGCAAATTTCGCATCGGGACCATGATGGAATCGCTGGTCTTCCACGTAGATTGGCTGTCATAATTATCCGTCACTGCAATCAGCCGGACCCGCATGACCGGGAAAATACGTTCCAGATAACGCCCCACTTCAATGTAATTTCGACCGAAACGGGACAAATCTTTCACCAGAACACAGTTGATGATTCCTTGTTCCAGTTCCCGAAACAGCCTTTGGAACGCAGGTCGTTCAAAGTTTGAGCCGGAGTAGCCATCGTCCACAAACTCATCCACGATGCACAGTTCCGGGTGGTCTGCAGTATAGGCTTCCAGCAAGGTACGCTGGTTTGCAATACTGTCGCTCTCTGTCTTATCGCCATCCTCACGAGATAAGCGTAAGTACAAGGCTGTACGGTATCGGGTTGTATTTTGCTGTGTTCTCTTCTGCAAATTTATATCCGGGTATAACAAAAGCCTTCCACCTCCTTAACGAATCGGCAATACTGTTCGTCAGAGAAGCGAAAGGCTCCACATTTTCTATGTAGAACAAGCCTACCGAGCAGGTTCTGCTCAGTTTGCACATTCCTATCTTCTTACCCGTAAACAGCTTACCAGAATCATCATCTTTTGTCTATCGCTTTATCGCATTAAAGTGTGAAATTTTTCTGCGTTTTTTTCAGCAGTTTGCCGAAAGCTTCTCTGCCTTTTCAGCTGGCAGACTGAAAGCACCTGCCAATGCGCTCAGACAGTGTGCTGCACCCTCTTGGTGCAAAATTCAGCTTTACAATAATTCCATTGTCCAGATAGCAGTAAGGATTTCGGACCTTATCCAGCAGCTTTTTCAGCCTTTCCTCTTGTGGCAATCCGTGTTCCACTGCATCCTGCTGCAGTTCCTGCAGTTCAGACTGTTCAATCGTGCGGATGTCCCGGTTCTTCATCTGGCGGATCTGCGCCAGCCAATTCATTGTACCGTTTTCTTTCAATTGCGTTCCTCCCATTCAGGCCAGAAGTGCTTTCAGCAAGTTCAATTTTGCCTGTCCTATAGCCTTTCTCATGCTGGGGCCTGTGCAGGTAGATACGGGCGTGTGCGGTATTCTGCGGGTTCTTCAACTCCGTCAGGGTCAGGTTCGTGGTGACGATCAGCGGTTTCCTGCTGCGGTAACGGCTGTCGATGATGTTGTAAATCTGCTCCAGCGCATATTCCGTGCCCCGCTCCATGCCGAAATCGTCAATGACAAGCAACGGATAGCCGCAGAGCCTGTCCACGACTTCATTTCGCCCGGAAAAGGCGTTATTCAGTTCATTCATGATTCGGGCAAAATTCGTCATGCAGACGGCCACTTCCTGTTCCATCAGGGCATTGGCAATGCAACCCGCCATAAAACTCTTGCCTGTACCAACACCGCCCCAGAGCAGCAGCCCCACATTCTTTTCCCGCATTTCCGGCCAGTGGGCCACATACCGCTGTGCCAGCCGCATCTGTGGATTTTGCCCATGATCGTTTGCAAATGTCCAGTGCTGCATCGCCCAGTCGGTAAAGCCCTGCAGCTTCAGCCGCTGCACTTTCTCGTAATGCAGCCTTGCACGTTCTTCTTTCTCTTGCTTTTCCCTTGTAGCCTGCCTGCACCGGCATTCAGCCGGATGGCGGTCACGCCCAAACAGTTTTTTGCCATTCGGAAAGAACGCTTCCTTGGGAGTTTTGCAGCTGCCGCAGTACAGCAGCCCATCTTCTGCAACATAGTCCTGCGGTTCCACAGAGATCGTCATAAGCCTGTCCATCGCTGTCTGGATCGTTTCCGTCATAAACTTTCCTCCTTGTTGTAGGTATAGTCCGGGATGCCTGCTCCCGGTTTCTGTTGTCTTTTCTTCCGTGCCGACCAGCTGCGCAGGGTCGCCGCATGGTCTGCGTACTTCCTGCCTGTAGACTGCATATAGATTGAAAGGTCATCAATCAGGGAATCCAACTCTGCAATTTCCATTTTCAGTTCTGAATAATCTTCCAGATAGACATTCCGATATCGCCCATATGCTTCTTTGGTTCTACTCAGTTGGTTCAATCTTAGGTTGTTCTTATTTATTTGGTTAGGTGTGCAGTTTTGCGCAACCGTATTGCTCACTTTTGAGCAATCGGGCTGCTCATTTTGGGCCATCTCGATTGCGCATTTCTGCGCAGTCCGGGGAACGCCGAGAAATATCTGGTTTGGCTTGGAAAAGCCATTGGACCGCCGTTCGATCAGCCGTGCGGCTTCCAGTTCCCGCAGGGCACGGGTGACACTGGAAATGCTGCTCTGAAGATCTTCCGCCAGCCCTGCCAACGGATAGAGCACATATGTCCGGCCCTGTGCATCCACCCAGCTGTTCTTCTGAGAAAGGGTCATACGGTCCAACAGCAGAACATATGTTAGCCGCGCTGTATGGGACAGGCTCATCTGCAGCAGAAATTTCGGATAAGGGAAATACGCGGGCAGTGGGGTCTGTGCTTTGATGTACTCTTTACTCAAACTTCCTCCTAATCGTTTTCAAAAGTCCCTGCCGAATGGGAAAGTCCTGCACGGGCTTACGCATCCGGCAGGGTTCCGGGGTGCGGGGTGGAAGACCCTGCTGATTTACAAGCTCATATCGTAGCTGCGCTTCTTGCGTTTCGGTTGACACACTCGCTGTTCCTGTCGAGCCTGCTCCTGCCTTGCATTTTCGCGGACTTTGGACGCGCTGTTCCTGTCGAACCTGCTCCTGCCTTGCCTTTTCGCGGACTCTAGCCTCCCACTCGCGTTTCCATGCAAGGTCGGATTTCATCTCATTGGTTTTTCGGAAGATGCTGTACACATTATCCGATGCAACTTCCAGACGCCGGGATTCTTCTTTCAGGGGAGTGTATACCTTTTTCCTCTCCGCGATTTCTTTCGTCAGTTCTTCTTTCCGTTTTTTCAAGAATTTCAGCGATGGCAGCTTTCCATCATTTTCTTCCCGGAAATATTTCACGGATTCCACATAGGCATCCAATTCCTTGGAATGCTCTGCGCGGAATTTTTTCTTGAAAATTGCTTTCGTAAATTGCTGCTGGACCTCTTTTGTGGAAAGGTACTGCCCCGCATAATGAATCTGTTCATTGGTTTTGTACAGTTCATCCTCCGCCTGTGACAGCCGTTCATACGCTGCCTGCGCATTGGCCTGCGCAGTTTTACACAGATCGTTCAGTTCTGTCAGATCGTTAATGTTATTCTCCTGTACCCATACCAGCGTTTCAGCCATTTTCTGCAAATTGCTGATTTTGACCTTTAGCGCATAGGCCAGATTTTCCTGTGCCTTAACATTCTCCTGCAGGTCCACAACAAGCCGCAGCCTGGTTCTGGTCGTAAAGATCAGTATGGGATCTTCCTTGTACCGCAGATTCTTCTCGGCGTTCTGAACAAAAAATCCTTCCAGACATTCTCTTTTGCAGCTATCCCCCAAAGAACGCTCCGATATAAACTTGTTCCGTTCCGGTAGCAGATAGCTGTAACGCCCACGTTGTGTTTTGACAAAAATGTTGTATTCATCCTGCAGGATGTCTTGAAAATCTTCATACGAGATTGCTTTCTCACGAGCAGCGGCAACAGCATCCCGGATAAGCTGTTTCTGTGTTTGAAACTTTGTCAGGTTGGGCGTAAATCCTTCCTTTTCGATTTCCTGTTTTTTCTCATCCAGCCGCCGCTGTGCCCAATACTCTGCTTCGGTCACACCCGTTCTGGATGGTGACAGCAAATCGACCTGATACAGAAATTCGCGGTTGCACAAATCCATGAGGGATTTCTGCAGGTGCTTCAGATACTCGTTTGTTACATGGTGCTTGTAGCCAGCCTTGCTATCAATGGGTCGCTCCATGAAGGGCTGCTGGGGCACATCCAGTTTTCGCAAACTGTTGATTACGATATGGACATGAATGTTGCCGCTGCCATTGTGCCCGTCCATGTGCGTACAGACCAATGCCTGATGTCCCGGAAAGTTGGCTTTTGCGTATTCCAGTCCAAGCTCCTGCGCCCGTTTACCCGTCAAACAATTTTCTGTGCTGTCCCGTGGATCAAAGCTGATGATGTAATGGTGGCTTTTGATTTCATTCTTGTTTTTGTTTTTCTGGTACTCGCGGTTCAGCTGCTGGCAGGCCGCATCAAAGGAATAGGGTTCACAGTTCAGACCGTCCAGATAAAACTCATCTCGCATGATACGATTTCCGTTCTGGTCAAGGATCGGAGTTTTCCGAAGCTCATCATGTTTGAAAATCAGATACTCCAGTGCAGCACCATAGTTGGAACTCTTACTTGCGATGTGCTTTAATATTGCCATAGTTCTTTCCTGCCATTTCTGCGACTTGTTCCCGCATCTCAAAAATACAGGCAATCGCATGGTTGATGTTTTCGTGCATCGCACGGGACTGGATACCGCCGCTGTTGAAGAAAGCCGCGATCTGGTTCAGGTTGTTCCCGATGGCGGCAAACTCCCGTGTGATTGCTTCGATCTCGTCCGGGTGGACATAGAACACATACGAGGTATTCACGCGGCCTTTCATCAGCATCTGCGCTGCAAATTCAGAGAGGGTCATTCCGGCATCTTCTGCCTGCCGGTGTAAAAGTTCATGTACTACTTCTGTAACTCGTGCGGAGATTACTTTTGTCTTTACGATAGATTTCACTTTTTTCTTTGTTCTTGGCATGGGGTCTCCTTTCCAAAATCAAGAATTTGATTTTCCCGGCAGTGCATCTGCACTCCGGCTGTGACCTGCTGCAGCAGGCCACCAATGGGCAAAATCATGTGATTTTGCACGATGTGAGGGTATGGGGAGCGCAATCCCCATCAAGATGCCGCCGTG
>ENA-OURC01000807-OURC01000807.1-human-gut-metagenome-genome-assembly--contig:-NODE-807-length-9537-cov-4.57562_pt1 | contig 9537 bp, 10 predicted proteins | sample MGYA00243026_ERZ508738 | MGnify/ENA primary metagenome ERZ508738 (study PRJEB26277, sample SAMN04329806) | human gut metagenome | biome: human-associated habitat | host: Homo sapiens | place: USA...
CTTTCGTCCGAAGCCGGGCGCGGTTTTTTACGGCCCTCCGGCCGATCGCCCGAGAAAATCGACCAGTCCGCAGCGCACTTGCAGCAAAGTCACAACCGGTGCAGAAAACGTATCAGCTACCGTAAGGCTTGAAATTCTTCTGTCCGTTATAACGTCCGATGGTCGGATCGACCAGTTTTTGCGGACGAACCTTGAACTCCACAGGCAGAACGTAAGAAACCCGCACAGGATAATCCAGACCGGATTCCTTGTCGGTCATAATGCCCGGGGTCCACTTCGGGCAGTTTTCGACTGCCCGCCTCACCGCTTCGGTCAATCTTTCGTGGGGCGAAGCGAGCACTTCGCCCACAGTCACGGATCCGTCGGTTTCGACGATAATCTTTACCTGCACCAGACCTTCGACCTTCTGCTCTTCCATATCGGCAGGATACTGCACGCGCGACAGCACCCATTTCCAGTACTTTTCGAATCCTTTGTTCTTAAACGACGGAACTTTTTTCAGACGTGCGACCTGCCCATCCGAAATGACCAGTCCCTCGGAAGAAATTTTTTCGGCTCCCGCTTCCGAAACATCGACTGGAGTTTGAGCCATCGTCGGCAGCACCAGCAACAAGCTCACGGCATAAAACAGAAATTTTTTCATAGCATCTGTCTGTTGGTTTCTACGCAAACAAAAATAGTGAAAGCCGAGCGCAAAAGCAAATTTATTTGCATTTTATCAAGACAGAATAAAGGCAACTCAAAAACAGGAAAAATCCGTTCGGCGACAGAAAACACCCGAATACCGATTATTTATTCATTTCATCGCGAGAAACAGGAACCGGACGGAATAACGCAACCGAAAAGGCAGCCGGAACCGGCCAGGTCTGATCCCTGAATCCATTAAAAAAAAGCTGCACGATCAAATTTCAAGCATGGAATCATATACTGTTAGTGGAACTCTTCGGATACGCAACAGGCCAAGTCCTTTCCGAAAAAAGGAACAAGGAAGGGATTGAATTATAAACGCGACCACCGGCAGCGAATAAGCGACCGTCGGATTCGTGCTGCGATCGTCGAATAAGGGTTTCTTAAAAAATATAATTACCAATAGGCACACCGCAGCCGATATAGGCGTCAGCAACCTTCTTTCCCAGGAAAAAGAAGAGGGCCGTCTGCAAAACGGCCCTCTTCAATCTATAGAAACCCCGGACTATCCCAGGAACGACAGCAGAATACCTGCGGCAACCGCAGAGCCGACGACACCGGCAACATTCGGACCCATGGCGTGCATGAGCAGGAAGTTGCTCGGATTGGCCTCCTGCCCGACGGTTTGCGATACGCGGGCAGCCATAGGAACCGCAGAAACACCGGCGGAGCCGATCAGCGGGTTCATCTTCTTGCTCTCCGGGAGGAAGAGGTTCATAAACTTGGCAAGCAAAACGCCACCCGCAGTACCGAGTGCAAATGCAATTACACCCAATACCAAAATACTCAAAGTCTGAACATTGAGGAACGCTTCGGCGGTAGCCGTAGCACCGACGGTAATACCGAGGAAAATCACCACGATATTCATCAGCTCGTTCTGCACGGTCTTGCTCAAACGATCGACCACACCGCACTCTTTCATCAGGTTACCCAGCATAAGACAGCCGATCAGCGGAGCGGCGCTCGGCAGGAGCAGCGAGATGATTACGGCGATGATAATCGGGAAAAGGATCTTCTCGGTTTTGGAAACCGGGCGCAGCTGCGACATCTTGATTTCACGCTCTTTCTTGGTAGTCAGCAGACGCATGATAGGTGGCTGAATCACCGGCACGAGGGCCATATAAGAATAAGCGGCCACGGCGATCGGACCCAGCAATTCGGGCGCGAGGCGGGCGGTCAGGAAAATCGCGGTCGGGCCATCGGCTCCGCCGATAATACCGATACTACCGGCCTGAGCAGGCGTGAAGCCCAACGCGTAAGCCCCCAGGAAGGTCACGAAAATACCCAACTGCGCAGCAGCACCGAGCATGAAACTCTTCGGGTTGGCGATCAGCGGGCCGAAATCGGTCATGGCACCTACACCGATAAAAATCAGACACGGGTAGATACCGAGCTTCACACCCAGATACAGGTAGTCGAGCAATCCGGCATCCTGAATGAAGCTTCCCCAGTGGATATGTCCGCCGGCGAACAGTTCGGAATGGAACATATTCGCTCCCGGCAAGTTGGTCAGCAGCATGCCGAAAGCGATCGTGAAGAGCAGCAGCGGTTCGAACTTGTGTTTGATGGCGAGGTACAGGAGCAGGAAAGCGACGAGAATCATCGCTATATTACCCCAAGTTGCACCTGCGAATCCGGTCTGATTGAAAAAATCGACCAGACTGTCGGACAATGAAATGGATCCAGCTGTTAACATCATATCACTTATTCGATAACGATTAACAGATCACCTTCCATCACGGTCGCACCTTTCTGTACGTGGATGGATTTGACAACACCGCCGCGTTCGGCATCGATGTTGTTCTCCATCTTCATCGCCTCGAGTACGAAGAGGTTCTGACGGGGAGCGACGCGGTCGCCCTCCTTCACATTAACCGAGAGAATCGTACCGGGCAGCGGAGATTTCACCTGCAAGCCGGGACCGCCGGCAGCCGTCTGTGCGGCTTTGGGAGCGGAAGGAGCTGCCGTAGTCGGGGTCACCGACAACCCTGCAACTTTCGGAGCGGGAACGACCTGCGGTTTCTTCGTCTTGCTGGCCTTTTCGCCGACGATTTCCACCTCGTAAGCGACACCATTGACGGTGACATTGGCCATCGTCGATTCTTCGTTCACGTCCTCAATCGAAATGTCGTATTGATTTCCGTTTATTTTCAATGAATAGTCTTTCATAACTTATTTTCTGTAATCTGGCATTTGAGTTAATCCGTGAATTTTCGAGTTCCAGGGCGAGTATGCCCGCTTGATGCTCAAAATTGTAAGCATCTCGGTCTCCCGGTCGTGACGGGCGCTGCCGAAGAGCTTCAGCGCCGTCATAATGGCGGCTACGGTCTCCTCGTCCACTTCCGACTGCGACGGCGACTGCTTCTTGCGCTGATGCGTAAAGAAAGCTCCGAAGCCCTTCATTACAAAGACCAACAGAAGCAGCAGAACAATCACCAGGCAGAACCCGACGCATGTGATCGTAAGGATGCCCGACCAATCTATCTGTGTCATAATTCGTCGATTTATAAGGGAATATTAGAGTGCTTCTTGGCCGGATTCTGCAAACGCTTGGTCGCGAGCGACTGCAAAGCACGGATAATGCGGAAACGCGTGTTGCGCGGCTCGATCACATCGTCGATATAGCCGTAGCGGGCGGCGTTGTAGGGGTTGGAGAACTTGTCGCGGTACTCCTGCTCCTTCTCGGCCACGAACTTAGCTTTCTCCTCGGCGCTCTCGAAAGCGGCGAGCTCCTTGGCGTGCAGCACCTCGACGGCACCGCTCGCACCCATCACGGCGATCTCGGCCGTCGGCCATGCGTAGTTGATGTCGCCACGGATATGTTTCGAAGACATCACGATATAAGCACCGCCGTATGCCTTGCGCAGCGTCACGGTGATCTTCGGAACGGTAGCCTCGCAATATGCGAACAGCAACTTCGCACCGTGCGTAATGACACCGCCGTACTCCTGGGTCGTACCCGGCAGGAAGCCCGGAACGTCCACGAGGGTCACCAACGGAATATTGAAGGCATCGCAGAAGCGCACGAAACGGGCGGCCTTGCGGCTTGCGTTGATGTCGAGCACACCGGCCATGTACTTGGGTTGGTTGGCGATGATACCAACGCTCTGTCCGTTGAAGCGGGCGAAGCAGGTGATGATATTCTTTGCAAAATCGGCAGCCGACTCCAGGTATTCGCCGTTATCGACAATGGCGCGAATCACCTCGGCCATATCGTAAGGCTTGTTCGGATTGTCGGGAATGATCTCGTTCAGAGAATCCTCCAGGCGGTTGATCTGATCCGTGCAGACGACCATCGGCGTATCCTCCATGTTGTTCTGCGGCATATAGGAGAGCAACTGACGGATCAACTGGATGCCTTCCTCCTCGGTTTCGACGGCGAACTGAGCTACGCCCGACTTGGTCGTATGCATCGTGGCACCGCCCAGCTGCTCCTGCGTCACGTCTTCGCCCGTCACGGTCTTCACGACTTTCGGACCGGTGAGGAACATATTCGAGGAGCCCTTCTTCATGATGATGAAGTCGGTCAGCGCCGGAGAATAGACGGCACCGCCGGCACAGGGACCGAAGATGGCCGAAATCTGCGGAATGACACCCGAGCACATCACGTTGCGCTGGAAAATGTTGGCATAGCCTGCCAGAGCGTTCACGCCCTCCTGGATACGGGCACCGCCCGAATCGTTCAAGCCGATGCAGGGAGCGCCGTTGCGCATCGCCATATCCATGATCTTGCAGATCTTGTCGGACATCGAAAGCGACAGAGAACCTGCCGTCACGGTGAAGTCCTGGGCAAAGACATAGACCAGGCGGCCTTCGATCGTACCGTAACCCGTTACCACACCGTCGCCGAACGTATGCTTCTTCTCCATACCGAAGTCGTAGCAACGATGCGTGACGAACATGTCGAACTCCTCGAAGCTACCCTCGTCGAGCAACATCTGGATGCGCTCACGTGCGGTGTACTTGCCTTTTTCGTGTTGCTTGTCGATCGCCTTCTGACCACCGCCCATACGAGCCATCTCACGGTTCTCGATGAGCTGGTTGATCTGGTTCTGAATTTCACTCATAATCGAAAATATGCTGTTAAATTATTTATTCTTGTTCTCGCAAAGCTCCGTCAGGATGCCCTGGGTGGATTTCGGATGCAGGAAAGCAATGGTCATGCCCTCGGCACCCTTGCGGGGCGTAGCGTCGATCAGACGGATGCCCTTGGCGGCTGCATCGGCCAACTGCTCCTCGATATTCTCGCAGGCGAGTGCCATGTGATGGATACCGATGCCCTTGTTCTCGATGAACTTGGCGATGGTCGATTCGGGCGACGTGGGCTCGAGCAGCTCGATCTTCGTCTGGCCCAGCATGAAGAACGCCGTGCGAACTTTCTGATCTGCAACCTCTTCGATCGCGTAACATTTCAGACCGAGAACATTCTCCCAGTAGGGAATTGCCTCATCCAGGCTTTTGACTGCAATGCCAAGATGCTCAATGTGAGATACTTTCATAATTTCAAGAGATTAAATTTAAGTTGAATATCGTTGAATTTGAATTTTCGGTGCTCTAAAAATCATACAAAAATAGATGAAATATCTGAATAAGCCAACAAAAAAACGATTTTAGTCGGAACATTCCGACTTTCAGACACACCGGGAGCGAAAAGTGCAAAAACAAAGCGGTTACCCGTGAAGGACAACCGCTTGAAATCAAGAAAACCGAAGGCCGAAACCCCGCCGCAGATTATAAAATACCGCGATGACAGCACACGTCAGCAATTCCGAGAGCGGCATGGCGAGCCAGATGCCGGAGATCCCGGCCACACGGGGCAGCAGCAGGAAAGCGGGAACCAAAAGGACGAAGCCTCGAAGCAAAGCGAACGTAGTGGCGGCTCTTACCCGTTCAAGACTCTGATAATACCCGATGACGGTCAGGTTCACGATGAAAAAGACGAAACCCGACGCAAACAACGGAAACCCTTCGATAGCGATAAGGGCAGCCGGCGTATCGGTATCGAGGAAGAACCCGACCAATATACGGGGACAGCAGACGAACAATCCCATCGCGGTCATACCGCACACAACAGCCGTTGCCAATGCGATCCGTCGTGCCTGTATCACCCGCCCCGAAGCGCCTGCCCCGAAGTTATAGCTGATGATCGGCTGTGCCGACTGCGCAATGGCGTTGCCGACCATGAACACAAAAGGAATGTAGTAGCAGGCGATGCCGAACGCTCCGACGCCGTCATCGCCCAAATAGCGCATAAACACCTGATTTCCGGTAAACATCAAGGTCGCAAGAGTCGCTTCGCCCAACAAGGCCGAGGAGCCGATACGACACTGATACCCCACATTCCGCAACGAGAGGCGCAAGCTCTTGCGGCTGCCCTTAAGCGGACAGAGGGACAACGAACGGGCCCGGCACAGCAGGTACCACAAAGCGATACCGCCGCCGACGGATACACTGATCGCGGTAGCGAACGCAGCCCCCATGACGCCCCTCCCCAGCGGGAAAATAAACAACCAGTCCAGCAACACGTTGAGCAACGCCGAGATAACACTGCACCACATCGCCAGCTTCGGCGCCCCGTCCAAACGGATAACGAAAAGTCCGACGGCCGTCCACATCTGGAAAACCAGTGCCGGAGTAAACCACAACAGATAATCCTTCACCAACGGCAGCAGATGCTCCGAAGCCCCCAGCAACACAGCCGTCCGGTCGGGGAAAAGCAGAATCGCCGAAGACAGCAGCAAGGTCACCGCCGTCACGAACACCATCGCCTGCGTGACGTTCAGGCGGGCCGCCCGGATCTTCGACTGCGACAAGTGGATCGAAGCCACCACCGAGCAGCCGATACCGATCATGAAGCCCATTCCCTGAAAGACCATCAGCAGCGGGACGTAGATATTCACGGCGGCGATGCCGTCGCTGCCGACGCCCTGCCCCACGAAAATACCGTCGGCCACCGTAACTGCCGAAATACTGAGCATACCGCACAAAGTCGGAATAAACAGACGGCGGAACAATACCGAAACCTTCAGCGAACCGAAATCAATAGCATCTCTTTCCATGCACAATCATACTAAATTCAACTACTTGCACATTTAGCACAAAACAAAAAACACCGGACAAGCGATTGGTTTTACCCAGTCATCTTATCCGGCATTATATTGCCCTCCGATGAGGATTACAAAACTTTCAATGAGATTTTTCGGTGACAAAAGTAGCGATTTAATCCGAAGCGTGCAACTATCGATCGGTTAATTGCTCCCGTATTATCACTCCCTGGTCCGCAAGTTATCGTCGGGAGTTTTCCATCGTTCCACACGACGCAGGCAGCATCCCTGCACCTGCCGACGCAATCCGGAATCGGACAGGATCGCATCGAGCGTATCGGCCAGCTCATCGAGCTCCGGACACGCGATATAACGGGCCGCATCGCCGGCAGTCAGCCGATTGCGGCGGGTATCGGAGAGCACGGCCGGAATCCCGGCATAGAGCGCTTCGACGACAGGCTGCACCCGCCCCCGTTTCCGGGGCAGGTACACCAGGCCGTCTGCCATGCGGAAAAAAGCGCTCAACTCCTCGGGCGAGTATTCGTAAATAAAATTGGTACGCAGCGCCAGACGACGGTCGCGAGCGGTGCGAAGCAACATATCGGCATAGAACGAACGACGACCGCAAAGCACGAGGTCCGCACCGAGCCGACCGCCGGCCATCAGATCGAGCAGCATCCGCTCCTGGCCGAGCGTTTCGACCGTCATCAAGGTCAGAATATACCGCTCGGGCAACATGAACTTACGACGAATGACCTCATCCGACTCCCCGGTCGCGCAGCGCATACGCTGACGCACCTGTCCGGCCGCTTTCACAGCCGTCATCCGAAAACGTTCGTCCTCCTCGTGCGCCTTTCTGTTCTCCTCGCGGAGGCTCTCTTCCTCCATATTTCCCGTCTTACGTTGCGGTCCCCATATATTCTCCATAATATAAATCTCCTTTCCGGCAGAAAACCGGTCTTTATTTATTTTTTTTCACTATCTTCGCTAAAAATTACGATGCCTATGAAACGAGTTCTTTTACTCCTTACTGTCGTTTTTTGCACGTTGGGCGCATCCCATGCACAGAACATCGTCATCGGAGAGCGGGCCCCCGAACTCAAAAGCGTCACTTGGCTCGCATCCCGGAATCCGGCCGCCGCAGACCTTTCGTTCCTCGTATTCTTCCACTCGTCGAACAAAGGCTGCACGGCGTCGCTGGACGCACTCCGGGATCTATCTAACAAATTAGGCTCCAAACTGCGCATTATCATCATAACACAGGAAGATTCTGATAAAATCGCCCCGATTCTCACGCCCTACATCTCCGAACGGATCGGCGTGGCGCTCGATCACGACAAAAAAGTATTCGGCAGTTTCGGAGTCGATTTCGTGCCGTTCAGCGTGCTGATCGATGCCAAGAACCGGGTGCTGTGGATGGGAAATCCGCAGAGTATGACCAGTTCATTCATCCAGAAAATAGTTCAATAAACACCAGTAATACCGTTAATTCCGTCATGTCATTCACCAAGATAAACCATTACGAAAAAGAGTATGCCGACACCCACCACGAGTGCGCCCTGACCGTAACCGAAGGTGTGGAAAACCAACCCGTAGTCAATCCCTATTTCGTCCGAAAGAAAAAGCGTGCACTCACCACCGAAGAGTACGTCGAGGGCATTCTTCAAGGCAACATCACGACGCTTTCGCAGGCCATCACCCTGGTAGAAAGCAGCAACCCCGACCACTATGCCCAGGCGCAGGAGATCATCGAAAAGTGCCTGCCGCATGCCGGGAAATCGGTACGCATCGGCATCACGGGCGTCCCGGGAGCCGGAAAATCGACCTTCATCGAAGCCGTAGGCAATATGGTCACCTCGCTCAAGCACAAGCTGGCGGTACTGGCCATCGACCCCAGCTCGGAGCGCAGCGGCGGTTCGATCCTCGGCGACAAGACCCGCATGGAGAGCATCTCGTCCAATCCCAAGGTCTTCATCCGCCCCTCCCCTTCGGCCGGGTCGCTCGGCGGCGTAGCCCGCAAAACCCGCGAAACGATCATCCTGTGCGAAGCTGCCGGATTCGACGTCATCTTCATCGAAACGGTCGGCGTGGGACAGTCCGAAACGGCCGTACATTCGATGGTCGATATGTTCATGATGCTCCAGATCTCCGGTGCGGGCGACGAATTGCAGGGCATCAAGCGCGGCATTATGGAGATGGCCGATATGATGGTCATCACCAAGGCCGACGGCGAGAACATCCACAAAGCCGAACTGGCCAAAACGCAATATCAGGGTGCGCTGCGTCTTTTCCCGGTCCCGGAATCGGGTTGGCGGCCGAAAGTCTATACCTGCTCGGCATACACAAAAACGGGACTCGAGGAGGTGTGGAAAGGCGTCGAAGAGTTCCTCGACTTCATTCAGGCGAACGGATACTTCACGCACAACCGCAACCGTCAGAACAAGTATTGGATGTACGAAACCATCGACGAGGTGTTGAAGAACAGCTTCTACCACAACCCGCAGATCGAACCCCGCATCACGGAGCTCGAGCAAAAAGTGCTCGACGCCAAAGTCAGCTCGTTCGTCGCGGCGCACGAATTGCTGGAGCTTTACTTCAAAAACAAGAACTAACGGACCACGCAGCAACCGTTCCTGTCATACGGCATTGAACCAAACACTTAATATCACTTAAATTCCTAAACAATGAAACACGTAAAACTATTCGCAGCTCTGCTGGCATTCGTCATGCTCGGAGCCTGCACCGAATCTCCCGAGGAGGGGGGGGCTTTCTTCCATCCTGATCGACAGCTCTTTACTGGAGCAAA